>ERZ791815.123-NODE-123-length-84864-cov-13.368958_pt1 | contig 84864 bp, 71 predicted proteins | sample MGYA00510302_ERZ791815 | MGnify/ENA primary metagenome ERZ791815 (study PRJEB30046, sample SAMN00791995) | human gut metagenome | study: EMG produced TPA metagenomics assembly of the A metagenome-wide association study of gut microbiota in type 2... | reverse complement strand
TGATGGTGAGGAAGTGAAAGAACTTCCCTTGGAAACTGAAACAACTGTTGAGACAATAGTTGCACTACATCGGACCGATATGTAAAAATCCTTGATTTTAGGCACTTTGAGAGGCTTTTCAGTTTCAGAAAAATAGGTGAAAATCACAAAGAAAAGAGCCTTGTGAAGAAAGTAACCGTTGTTGTTGCGTTAGACCTCGGGACGGGGAACACAAAGAATCTTGAATATGAAAATGAATAGAGAGCTATCAGATCATTGATAGATTATAAGGCAGAAGAACCTTCTGAGGAAGAATTAGCTCAGATTGAGAAATTTAAGAAGAATTGCTGGATCTAGTGATAAGAAAAAGGGAGGCGCTTTATTTGGTAAAGAAAAAAGATGAGATAACCATCCGCTCCAGCGCAGCGGAATACCTGACCTATGTTGCCTCTGTAGGTGATCAGCAGGACAGCATAGAAATGCGCTATGAGGATGAAAATATATGGCTGACACAGAAGATGATGGCCACATTGTATGATGTTGGTTTACCGACGATAAATGAACATATTAAAAAAATATACGCGGATAGTGAATTGGAAGAGGCCGCAACTATTCGGAATTTCCGAATAGTTCAAACCGAAGGTTCTCGTCAGGTCACACGCGATACCAAGCACTATAACCTCCAAATGATCATTGCTGTAGGCTTCAAGGTCAATTCCGAGCGCGCGGTACAGTTCCGTAAATGGGTAAATCAGATTGCAAAAGATTACACCATCAAAGGTTGGGTGATGGATGATGAGCGGCTGAAACGCGGAACGTATCTGACGGAGAAGTATTTCGATGAGCAGTTAGAGCGCATCCGTGAGATCCGTGCCAGCGAAAGAAAGTTCTATCAGAAGATCACCGACCTGTATGCGACAGCCATTGACTATGACAAAAATTCTGCAACGACGAGAAGATTCTACGCGACCGTTCAGAATAAGATACATTACGCAGTTCATGGACATACGGCAGCTGAGCTGATCGTGGAAAGAGCTGATCATACAAAAGAGCATATGGGATTAACTACTTGGGCAGATGCACCGGAAGGAAAGATCAGGAAGAGCGATGTTACGGTTGCGAAGAATTATCTGAGCCAGGATGAAATGAAGCAGCTGAATCGTATGGTGACGGCATATCTGGATTTTGCTGAAAACATGACTTTACGCCATATCCCGCTTACGATGCAGGATTGGGAAAAGAGACTCAACAGCTTTATTGAAATGTTTGACTATGGTATTTTACAGGACGCAGGTAAGGTGTCCGCAGAAATTGCAAAGCTTCATGCTGAGACAGAATTTGAAAAATACCGTGTCATCCAGGATAGATTGTTCATGTCTGATTTTGATAAGTATATGCTGGAATTAGAAGAAAGCGCAAAGAAATAAGGATCTGATTCCAGGTCGAGACAGTGGCAGAGAGCAGCAATGTAAAATCGGCTTGCATTATATAGGTAGTAAAGGACTTATACCGATTTGTTCCCATAGACTGGGGTGGTCAAGGCCGTGATATGAATGTCAATTTTGCCACAGATTGCATCTGTTTGCATCTGTGAATGCACGATATCAGAGGTGTGGACCTGTTTCCTTTTTGACAGGATCTGTTTCCACGAACGGGCACAAAACCTGACATCAATCAGAAGGCATCGTGCCATGTAGAGACGGTAGTTCTTCTGTCCCAACGGAAAGCGGAGTATGTGCTGAAAGAGCATGGGTTAAAGGTCTCTAATCTGTATATTTCACAGGTAAAAAGAAAATGTGGAATAGAGGTTGGAGAGAACTATAATTTACCGAAGTCGGAGGATAGCAGACAGCCTCAATGTCCGGCGGAGAAGGAAAAGGCGATCAAGGATGCATAAAATGTACCGGACAGAAGGTTTGACGTGGTTTCCGGAAGAGATGCCAAATAGGAAAGAATATGAAGATGGGTGATATTAAAAAATTTATTCCTATAGGATGGCTTGGTTATTCTGGTGGATACGTTCTCTATGAAGTGAGTAGTCATAATATTTTTCTGGAAAATATGGATATAGATGGAGAAGTGGAAGATAAGCCAATTGCCAATTCTCTAAAAGAACTTATTAACAATATGAATGTCAATCCTAATATTCGGGAAAAGGAGGAAAACAAATGCTGCTTATAGGATCCAGGATTCAGGAGTACCGGAAGAAAGCCGGGCTGAATCAGGAGGAATTTGCGGAAAAGATGGGAGTCAGCAGACAGGCTGTGTCCAAGTGGGAGAGGGATAAGGCGTATCCTGATTTGGACAGGCTTGTGTGTATATGTGAGATTCTGGATGTACAGGTTGGAGAACTTATATATGGAAAGGGTGATGAGCCGGAGGCGCCGGAAGAGGTGTCCGGGGATGGGACTTCAGCGAATAATGCTGTCCATCTGAAGAATCTCAGGGGAAAAGGCAGGCTTGCCAGATTGAAAATATTATTTTGCGTGATGGCAGCCATATGCGTTTTCTGTGTAATTGTGGTGGCGGTGCTGTTTGTGAGGAACGAGTGGATCAGCCATTCAGATAAGAACGGAAATGTGCGCGTGGAGAAGGTGTATCAGCAGTATACAAAAGCTGATCTGGCATATTTGGATGACAATGGCCGAAAGATCATGGATACTGTGTGGCTTGATGTACCGGGGGTACGGGATGGAGATTACATACAGTTGTACACAGGGGTGGACGGTGATGGTCTGTTTCTGAATTACAAGACATCAACCATAATTGCCGCAGCATTTGTCATGCTGGTGTTTATTATTCTTCTGATCCTCATTGGGCTTGAGATAAGAAGGATGAAGAAAGAAGATACACTTCAGATCATACTTGAGGATAAGACAGCCGATGAAAAAATGTAAAAAAATTGTCTGCGCGATCGTTATAGCATGCATACTGGCGGGAGCTGCATTTGTCGCTCTTGAGTTTATGGGCGTTATTGATCTGAACAGTGCGCAGAAGACGGAAGAAAAAAGTGAAACTGAACAGGATGGAAATAAAATAGCTGACGATGAGACAGAGCCTTGGCATATAGTGTTCAAGGGATATGCCTTCTCTGTGAAGCCAGTCGGACTGGCGATCATACATGAGAGTGGCTGCCTTAACATAAGAAGCTGTGATGATTATCTGATACAGATCGATGTGGAGGATAAGACGATGGCGGATTTCTGGGACAACAGAGAGCAGCGCAAGAAAAATATTGAGGACGCAGGTTATGTGATGGAGCTGGAGCCTGAGAAGTTCGAGATACAGGGGAAGGAATATATCAGATACATAGCGAGTCTTGCAAATGAACGAGGTGCGAAGTTCGATAGATCATATTTCTATCAGCTTATATGTGATGCCGGGGAAGGTCAGCGTTTCTTTACTTCGATAAGATTTGATGAGATAGATATAGATGCGCTGAGCGGGTCGGAGAGAGCTGAGGTATATGAGAAGGCTGCCGATGAAGCTGTGGCCATTGTTGCGGGGGCCGTTCCCACAGATGAGACAAATGATATGACAGGCTCATACTGGCAGGAGGACGAAGCTATGGAGACGGGAGTAGTGGACAGTGTCGTGAATGGAGATACTACCGTGTCATATGAAATTCCTGAAAATTACAGCCTTCAGAATGAGGATTTGTCAGGTAAGACATACTATTCAGACAGTGATAAGATCACGGTCGTGACTTCGATCGTACCGTATAGCTGGATGACAGCATCTGATATGGCATACAGAAAGACCGGGGCCGGAATATCAAAGGTAACAGAGGAAGGTCAGTGTGAGGTAAATGGTGTGACATTTTATTACTACACATATTCGACCTTATATATAAGGGACGGCAAGAGAAATATCACATACTATTTTAATGCATATGCTGATCTGAAGGATGGAAACATATATACAGTCAGCGGATTTGCCGATGATAATCCGGATGCCATGGACAGAGACACTTATTATAGTTTCATGAACATTACGGAGAAATAAACACTATAGATTACAAAAAAGTGACGAAAACACCTATGGTTTCGGTTTGCTACCCATAGTTGCCCCGTTGCAACCGATTACGGCTTGATAAAATATAGTGACATTCTTAATAATAAAGCCACTAGGTTTTAAGGAGGATTATTATATGAGGAACAGGAAAATGTTGATTGCAGGACTTATCACGGTGGTGATGGGAATTTCTATAGTTGGATGTGGAAATGATGGCAAATCCACCAGAGAGACGGAGTCAACAGAGCAGGTAACCGAAACGGAAATGGCAACGGAGGAGGAATCTGAGGCTGAGGATACAGGTGATACTGAATCTGATGATTCATATGCAGATGAAACCGATTACAGTGATGACAGTGAGGAATCCACAGAATTTACGATGCCTGTATATGAGGATTTCACATTGGCATCGGGACTCAGCGAGAATTACGCAGATCTTGACAATAGGTCATTTGTATATAATGGAAAGAAATTCACTTTAGGTGAGTCCACCTTGAAGGATCTTATAGACGGTGGAATACCATTTGAGCAGAATTCTCTCAATAACAGTGGCAACAATGTAAATAAAAATTACGAAACTGACAGATACACAGCAGAAATCAATGACTACGTAACGATGCAGTTTATGTTTGGCAACTTTACTGACAGTGAGCAGAAGGCGGAGGATTGCGTTCTCTCATATGTAAGGTATTCACACCTTTTTGTGCCAAACCCGGATTATGATGCCAGCATGAATGCAGAGATCAGTGAGATGATGCTTGACGGTGCAAAGCAGGTGAACTTCTCATTCCCTACAACTATCACCAAGGATCAGTTGCTTGAAAAGTGCAGCGAGAATGCAGAAGTAGATGGCAAGATAGTCAAGTACAGTGTAGATTCTGAGGTTTATATGGGAAGCAGCGGATATACATTTGAGTTTGACGATACAACAGGACAGCTCAAAGAGGTCAGAATAAGCTGGCTTCCGTAACTAAAAAGTAATCAGAATAAGAGCCAGAAGAAAAGCCGGATATCTCTATAAAATAGGGATACCCGGCTTTTGTAAACCAAATGTATGCTGTGGACAGCAGAATGAAATCCAAAGGTATTCTCAGTAATTTCTCTCTACTTACATATTATGCAGAAATGTGTGATATGGATAAAACACATATCTCACCTTACTAATAAAATATGACAAAAAAGTACATTAAGTGGTACTTGGAGTTGACAATTACCCGATTCACAATTACTATAAACCCTGTGATTTCATAGTGAAAATCTGCTCGGATGCCGTCCTGAAAAGCATCCGATCAGGGGGAAATTCGGTGAGATTCCGGTGCAACCGCCATTACTGTGTTAAGACTTGTGTCTTTCAGTCAGAATGCCCGCAGATTTTATGAGATTTCCGGCCGCGTGACGGCGTCTGACAGACACAGACAGCCGGGATATGCGGAGTACCCGGATGCGGATGACACGACAGTTCATCTGTTAGCTTTTGGGCGTGGGAAAAGCAGAATACATATTCCCTGCTTTATAACCTACAATTAAATAAAGAAAGGAAAATAGGAGATGAAACGAATCAGGACATTGATGCTTTCATTCTTATTGGCATGCGCAGTTTTAGTGGCACCATTTGCTTCAAATGCAAGCTGGGGCTATGTTCAGGCTGCCGCCGCAGAGAGTGATGGCGAAGTTGATTACAGCACTGAGTACGTTGTGCTGTCTCTTGAGGGATTTACTCTTGGTCAGGGCTTCTATATCGAGCCGGAGAGAATGTCCTACAAAGAGATCGGTGAAGTCTGGAAAGAGGAAGGCATAGACATCGACCTGTCTAAGCTTACCGTATCACAGGCTACTTACGCGTTTTTCAAGAAAGAGGGACTTGAAACAGAACCTTCAGGAACAGACAAATACAATAGTTCCGATTATTATCTTGCCAACATAAAGGGCATTGATAAGGGAGCTGCAAATGTTCCACAGGAGCTTAAGGATGCTTATCAGAAGAAGAATGGAAAGGCACTTGAGCTTAAGGACAAGACAGGAAAAGATCTTGGCCAGTTTGATTATTTCAGCATGTCTGGCTGGATGAACACAGTTGACAATATACTGGGAAATGTCGGCGCAGGAGAATATCAGGTAGATTCTGCAGCCGGAGTAGACAATACACACGTTATCCGTTGGCAGTTCACGCTCGCAGATTATGGCGCAGATCTGGGATATGGCTACAATCCGGATAAGAATACATTTGACTCTGAGTATGCATACTATGAGACTCAGGACAAGACGGAGCTCTATGTGCTCTATGCAGAGCATGCAGATGAGATAGCTAAGGACGAGGCTCTACGTGAAGAGGTTCAGGCGGTCATGACAGATCTCACTGCAACTGCAGATGAGGTTCAGGCAGTTGAGAAGAAGATCAGGGGCGACAAGAGAAATACAGTATCTGTAACCATGAATTATTCTGCTCCTTACATGACTCTGGCTGATTCAGAGGGCAATGAGATTGAAGTTGGAGAGCCTGATGGCAGCAAGTATACCCTTGAGCTTGAGCCGGGTACATACCGTCTGTCAGCATATCAGAAGAGCGGTGACGAGAAGACAGATATGGGATCTATAGATCTCGTAGTCACAGACGATCCACAGCAGTCATACAGCATATACAGCATCACAGATATAGCATGTACAGGTTATGACACTGTAGATGGCAACAAAAAATATTGGAAGGAAGACGTTGACTATACCGTCACAGGTAAGGTTATGTCTCCTGACAATGTGGACAGACATGCAGAGTTTGTAAAGACCAGGGAGGGGTCAGATGACGCCTGGGCAAAGTATGCAGGACTGTTCTACTATGCTGATATGGTGTCAGTGACATATGATCCGGTTGGAGATAGAGCAAATGACTATATCTCTAAGACTGTGTCAAACACACTTACATCCAACAGAAGCTACGGTTATTCAGTAGCTCTTGCAGCGGCAAAGACAGTAGAGTTCACAGTTCCAGAGGGAACTGAGCTCAGAGTTGGTACACTTTCAACATACTATATATATAAGGATGAGGCTGGCATCAAGACAGACAGCAAGGATGCCGGATATGACACATACAAGTATAAGCTTGGAAGTGGTATCACATATTACTACCGTGTAACTGGTGGAGAGGGAGTGACATACTGGAACTGGTTCTCCACAACCACAGATGCTGAGTACAAGGTAACAGCCGAGGATATGTACATCGGCGACAGCACATATGGCCCTGGCACAGTTGTACATGACATGTCAGCCAACAGCTCAGATGTCGCAGATATCTACATGACATCCAATGAGAAGGGCTATGTGTCAATGCAGAAGGGTGAGACATACAGCCTTGAGTGCTTCCGTAACTGGCAGGCTATAGAGGGAATCATGAATGCCAAGTCAGCAGAGCCTGATTACCACTATACAGTCATTGATGAGAATGGAAACGTATCTGATGATGTCATCAGCGTAGTTCCGGGAGATCACTCAGAGGTTGCTGAGATCCAGGCGAAATCAGAGGGTACAGCGATACTTCTCGTAACCTATGACGCCGAGATCAACAAGCCTGGTATGGGCGGTTCATTCTTCAGTGCGATCTGGCCTGAGAACACAGGTGTAGTCGTATTCACTGTAGGAAATGACGGCTCAGACATTCAGACAAATATGACATTAAATGCAGGACGCAACACAGAGACTGCTAAGACTGCTGTAGACAATCTGGATGCACAGATCGATGTTCTGTATTATCTTGAGGGAGCAGCCGGTGCAGAGTACACATTTACACCGGAGGATGGAGTGGCAGTATCAGTTCTTCATCCACAGATCACGGGAAACAAGCTTACATACAGTGGATTTACAACAGCAGATGTCAAGAAGAATGATGATGGAAGCTACACTGTAAGCGGTCTCACAGAGGGATCAAACATAATAAAGGTGACAAAGGACGGAGTTAGCACATATCAGGTAGTACGTGCAAAGGAAGTCCCGGTATCATACACATATAAGAACGCTGATGGTGACGAGATCTCAGCAGATGAACTCAGAGCCGGTGATACCATAGAGGTTTCATATGGTAAGCGTACAGAGGATGGCAAGAAGGCATACGATGGTCTGTATATTCCGGCCAACAAGCTTGCAGGAATTTACAACATGGCCGGAACTATAAAACTGTCAGATGGTGAAGGAAATGAATTCTCAGGAGCAAGCAACCAGTATGCATTTGCATCATATCCTGCTGCCCAGACAGTTACAGTCAAGATACCTCAGTATTTTGCAGGTGACGAGTACACGCTGAGCGGAGTTCTGTATGAGGGCGGATTTGGTTCGCCATACGGTTCACACAGAGAGGTCCGCCATGCAACAGGAAAGCCTGTACAGATGGCAGCAAGCGTACGTGTGGCATACCTTGGAAGTCTCCCGGATATGTCATTTAAGCTGGCAAAGACAGACTTTGTCCAGGTAAAGCTTGATGTAGTGGATGGTGCTACAAACGAAGCAGTAGAAGGATATAAGGTAAGCATAAAGGATACTGAAGGAAATGCCGTAACAGTAAATGACGGCAGCTTCAATGGTCTTGCAGGCAGACAGTACAATTACACTATGAAGTGTGCCGGATACATGTATGCCGAGGGAACATTTGAGATCCCGGAGGATACTTCCGGCGAGATGTCACAGACCATCAGCCTCACAGCGTCAAGTGCAACTGCTTGGGATGGCGAGAGCAAGACCGAGCCCGAACAGGTTGACGGAGTATACCAGATCAGCACAGGTGCAGAGCTGTACTGGTTTGAAAATGAGGTAAATGTCAATAAGAAGGTCGACATAAATGCAGTGCTCACAGCGGATATCAACCTTGCAGGATATAGCTGGACACCAATAGGTACATCGGGTGCCATATACATGGGTTCATTTGACGGCCAGGGACATACTATCAGCAATCTGTATCAGAATGATATAGGCTACTCAGGAATATTTGGACAGGCGGGTGCAAGGATCAGCAGCCTCACAGTAGAGGGAACTATCATCATGAGCACCAAGACTGCAGCAGGAGCGGTTGTGGGATACCTGTATCAGGGAACCACAGATGCACCGGCAAGAGTAGCAGGTTGTACATCTAAAGTAAATATCACTTACACAGGCACAAATACATCAGCTTCGATAGGTGGTCTGGTAGGATACTGTAACACGAACAAAATAAGCAACACAGTGATTGAGAACTGTGTAAATCATGGAACTATTAAGGCGGAAAACGGTGGTACCGTCGGCGGAATCATAGGATCTATGAGCAGCCGAAATATCTGCGTACAGAATTCGACAAACTATGGTGACATCACTGCCAAGACAAATGTTGGTGGAATACTCGGAAGCCACAATGAATACTATCCACAGGATCCTGGATGCAAGATCATTTCATGCTACAATGCAGGAACGATCACAGGCCAGACAAATGCAGGCGGTATTGCAGGTGTTTTCAAGGGTAATACGTCAAATGACGCAGGCGTGGAGATCACAGACTGCTACAGCGCAGGAACTGTAAATGGCAGCGACACAGCCACAACAGGCGTATTTGCAGGCTATTCAGAGGATCTGACAATATCAGGATCTGCATATTCATGCACAGCCGCAGCAGATGAGAGCATCACAGAGGATCAGGCTTCATATGTATCGGCTGCTAATATAGAGGCAGTCAAGAAGCTCACAGTTGACACAGTTACCAAGATCAATGACGGAGAGGCCATCTTGAACGTGGCACCTGCAGCAGAGATCATGGCAAATGTTCCTCTGACAGCAGAAGATGGAGAATTTGTAGAGACATACAAGAAGGTAAGAACTGTAATTGACGGAGTTACTATCTTCAACATAGGTGTATATGACTACACAGCAAGTGCAGCCGGAATAAATGGTGCATCAAAGGATGGAGTTATCCTTGAGAACACAAAGGTTGAGGCAGCTTCAGCGGTTGACGCTGTAAAGCGTGCACTGGATAATGCCGGAATAGCCTACGATATTCAAGAGTCAGCTTATGGCCCATATATCGTATCTGTAAACGGACTTGCATCAGTTGCTGACTACTCAATGTCAGGATGGATGCTGTCATACAACGGAGACGACTTTGACAACGGTGGGCTTGGTTCACTGGATGCAAAGGATAACGACACTATCGAGCTTCACTATGAGCTCACAGGAGCAGATGTAGCAGCATCATTCTCAGGACTTCCTACATTTGAGTCCATGACAATAGATGGAACAGAGATAACATTTACCACAGAGACAGAATACGATGAGAATTGGAATTCTATCTACACATACAAGGCAAATGGAGAGGTTCTGAATGGAACAGGAACAAAGGCTGATCCATTTGAGGTCGGTGTTGTATTGCCGGAGAGCGCAGATCTTGTAAAGCTTGACATGACATACAAGACAACTGCGGATGGCCATTATGTTGTGGTTGACGGACTTTCAGCCAAGATCAACCTGACAAATGATGTTGTGTGCAGGATCACATCAAGAGGTGGAAGAACTGCATGGTACAAGATCATGGCAGTGACAGCACTCACTGAGGACAATACAAAGCTTGAGATAGCAGACGCAGAGTACACTGGAGAGGAGCTCACACCGGAAGCTACCGTATATGTAAATGACAAGAAGCTTGATCCAAGCAGCTATGAGGTTACATACAGTGATAACGTAAATGCCGGAAGGGGTACTTGTACAGTAAAGGGAACTGGTAAGTTCTCTGGTACAATTCAGGGCGAGTTCGAGATAAAGAAGTCTACAAAGACGATAACTACAGAAAAGACTGAGATCGAGGTTCTTGAAAATGCAGAGCCATTTGATCTCAAGGTTACAGGACAGGGTACACTTACATTTGCATCATCTGCACCAGAGGTGGCAGAGGTAGATCCTGAGACAGGACGTGTGACAGTCAAGGCTGTCGGTGAGACTGAGATCACAGTTTCATCTGAGGGAACAGAGAACTACGAGGCTGGACAGATCGTTATCAAGATAACAGTCAAGGAGGTCCCTGTAGAGCCAGAGGAGCCGGATACAAAGGTTACACTCACAAAGGACAACACAGTTATAGAAGTTGCAGATGTGACATATACAGGCAAGGCACAGAAGCCTGAGGTTACAGTAACAGTTGACGGTAAGAAACTTGAGGCGGCTGATTATACAGCATCGTATGCAAATAACGTGAACGCCGGAACAGCCAAGGTAACTATAACAGGTAAGAACGATTATACAGGCAGTGTTGAGCAGACCTTCAAGATCAATAAGGCAGACCAGACAGTGACAGGCAACACATTATATGTATACAACAGATATATAACCGTTAAGGCTGCCGGTAAGGGAACTGTAACTTACTCATCAACAAACAAGAATATTGCGATAGTGAACAGCAAGTCAGGTCTTGTGAGAACCAAGAAGCCGGGCAGAGTACAGATAAAGATCACTGTCTCAGGCAACAGCAATTACAACAAGGCAAGCGGAATCGTAACTCTGATAGTTACCCCTGCAAAGTCATCAATAACAAAGCTTGCATCAAACAGCAGCAGAAGTCTTAAGGTGACCTACAAGAAGGTAAGCGGTGCTACCGGATATCAGATAACATATGCTACAAACAAGAACTTTAAGTCTGCAAAGACAAAGTATGTGAGCGCAAAGTATGGCAGTGCAACTATCAAGAATCTAGCAAAGAACAAGAGATACTATGTGAGAGTAAGAGCTTACAAGACAATAAATGGCAAGAGATACATGGGACTTGGCAGCTCAGTGAAGTCTGTCAAAGTAAAATAATTCTCAGACCATAGAAACGCAGAGATGATCCGGAGGAAAGAGGTATGGAGAACAAGAGAGCTGGCTATACACGTGAAGAGTGTTGTCAGATGCTTCTGGACGCATATATTTCACTTGGAAGATATCCGAAAAAGTCAGACTTTACACCGGAGCAGGTTGGCTGGATAAAATCCTACCTTGGGCCATGGCCGAGAGCCCTTGAGGCCTGTGGCATTCTTCCTGACCGGTCTGCGGAGCGGGCTGAGGCAAAGAAGCATAAGCGCATAGCTTCCAAGAGGAAGATGACCCAGTACAAGCTTGCGAAGCAGAACGGGAAAACTGAATAAAAAATTTTAAACCACAGGTTTACTTTTAACCTGTGGTTTATTTGTGTTATAGTATCTGTAGATTCCTTCTGACATATTTTATTATTAGTGTTCGGGATATTGACCCAGTTATAAGACTATTGGAGATATTGGTAGTCAGATAGTTTATAGCATTTACAATGGGAGGTATCATTTATGACACAGAACAATTTTCCAATGATCGACCTTTGCGCAACAGGCAAGAGGATCAAAGAAGTGAGAGAGCAGAAAGGAATCACCGTAAAAGCATTGCAGGCATTTCTCGGGTTCAATGAACCTGTATCGATCTACAAGTGGCAGAGGGGCGAATGCCTTCCTACATTTGACAACATGTATGCAATGGCCTGCCTATTCGGGGTAGGAATTGACGACCTTCTGGTGGGAAACCGCCAGGAGGTTGTTTTTGTTTGCGCGCCATGGGCGCGCTCTAACGGGTGTCATTTATCTCTGGGGATGGAGGTGGCGGGCACCTCCGTCCCCATTAAATATTTGATTAATGTTGGTAGTATGTTACAATTATATTTATATGTAAGTATAAACTTTAGCTGATCTGGGACCGGAATAATGTGCGTGAAATGGGGGGATTCGGTATGAAGAATGCAGGCAAGAGGCAGTATATACTGACGCTGATAGTGAGTTTTATGGCGATTGTGGTATTGTCGTTATGTACGATCATGACATTTTATAGGAAGTCAGTGAATGATACTCTGGCTTTGGCGGCAGAGACTGTTAAGCAGGAGCAGGAATATATGAATTCGTATCTGAATCGAGCCGTGGATGCGGTGGAAGTTACGAAGATCACTGTGGAGCATATGATGAGAGAAGGCCGGTCGGGGCAGGATATACTGAACTTTCTCACGAATGAATCGGATTATTATCTCCAGGATATAGATGCGGCGTTCACAGGTGTATATGGCGTTATAAACGGCGAATACCTGGATGGCATAGGCTGGGTTCCCGGCGATGATTATGTGCCTCAGGAGCGCGCATGGTATAAGGCAGCAGTGGCGGCAGACGGCCAGCCAACCCTGGGCCAGCCGTACATCGATGCGCAGACAGGAGATATTCTGATGTCAGTCAGCCAGTTACTCTACGATGGCGAGAGTGTAATATCTCTGGATGTAACACTGGATCCAATACAGTCAGAGACGGAAAATATCAAATTAAATGGTCAGGGATATGCATTCGTCTGCGACAAGTCAGGATTGGTGATAACCCACTCGGACAAGAAAGAGGTAGGCCAGAACTACACTCAGGGAGAAATGTCTGTACTCATGAAGGGGATAGCGGACAATGACGGCGAACCGTTTCAAACAGTTGCTAATGATAAGAAGGTGACAGTTTTCAGCTATTCCATAGTAGATGAATGGTATGTGGTCATGGTCATCACGAATGAGAAGCTGTACCACGGAATAAGAAAACTGATAGGCCACGATATAGGCGTTGGAATAGTTCTATACATAATTATAGTGTTCTTCTGTACCAGATCCAAGAATAGTACGGATGCGATCATGAGCCGGCTCGATGAGACAAATAACGAACTCACAGACCTGAATAATATGGTCATGCAGGCATTTGCCAAGACGATAGATGCAAAGGACAAATACACAAAAGGTCATTCTGTGCGAGTCGCCAGATACAGCCGTGAGCTGGTGAAACGGATGGGCGGCACGATCAAGGAGCAGGACGAGATGTATCAGATAGCACTGCTCCATGACATGGGCAAGATACGTATTCCTGACAACATAATCAACAAGCCGGGAAGACTTACGGATGAAGAATTCTCCATGATAAAGCTTCACTGTGTAAATGGATACCATATTCTCAAGAATATAAATGCATTTCCGGACCTGGCGGTGGGCGCAAAGTATCACCATGAGAGGTACGATGGAACAGGATATCCAAGTGGGCTCAAGGGAGAAAATATACCAAGGTGTGCAAGGATTATAGCGGTGGCAGACAGCTATGATGCCATGACATCCAACCGAAGTTACAGATACGCCCTGCCGCAGAAGATAGTGCGCGATGAGATGGAGAAGGGCAAGGGCAGTCAGTTCGATCCGGACATTGCAGAAGTCATGCTCAGGATGATAGACGAGGATGAAGACTACCACATGAGACAAGCCGAGAAGATGGTAAGCAATATCCTTGTTGTAGATGACGAGAAGATAAATATCAGACTTATAGAGAATATCTGCAAAAATGAGCCTCTCTACAAGGTTATTGCGGCAGAGAGCGGAAAGCAGGCCATAGACATAGTGGGAAATCAGCAGATAGACCTGATATTGCTCGACATCGAGATGCCAGACATGGATGGATTCCAGACGCTGGAAGAGATACGCAAGATCACAGACGTACCGGTCATATTCGTAACAGCTTATAAGGATTATAAGCTGATAGAGAGAGCGAGACAGATGGGGGTTGAGGATTATATTACGAAGCCGTTTCTTCCAATAGTATTCCTTGAGACCTTGTACGGAGTTATCGGTTAAATACAGATGGGGGGGACGACTTTGGAAAAGAAGCTGGTGAGGGATGTGTTGGATTTAGACGTTATGGGAAAACAGGATTCAGACACATCCTGTAAAGAAGTTAACATTGACCATGAGAAGGGCCTTACATACTGCGGGGGCAGTGAAAGCTTTTTGAAGGAAATAATTTCAATGTACGCAGCTGACGACAAGCGCACAGAGATACAGAAGGCTTTTGATGAAAAAGATTGGGACGGCTACAGGATATTGATACATACGGTAAAAAGTACATCCAGAACGATCGGAGCCATGGAGCTGGGCGATGAGGCGCAGGAGCTGGAGAATGCGGTTAAAGAATTTGATGTGGATATGATCTGCAAGATGCATGAGAGTGTGATGGCTTCTTACTCGGCTGTACTTGACTGGTGCCGTGTGACAACCGCTCAGTAGGTCCGATATTTTCACAAGACGATAGAATGTAGAACATAGTGCACATATGCAATATTGCAATATGCACAAAAACAGATTACTAATACATGAATACTTGTCATTTTCCCATATAATAATACGTCATTATGATATACAATATTGTATTATTTGAAAAATGGGGGAGACCAGACATTTGTTAAGCAGACAGATCCGGCATCCATACATGAGAATGATGTCATATCATTTTATTCATCGGATCCGGCTCTTTCTGGTGCGGTAAATACACATAGAGTTGTCTCGATAGAGACGGATGGTAATAATTACAGGTATATTACAAAAGGCGATGCCAATAATGTGGTGGACCGTTACGGTGTGGACTCAAGAGATCTGCTTGGCAAGGTGGTGTGATCATCGCTCATACTTGGCAAGATAGTGAGGCTTGTGTCCAACCCACTTATATTTGTACCCATAATTCTTGTTCCGCTTGCCATTATACTCATAGCCAACCTCGTAAAGACTGTATCCTATGCAAGAAAGATAGCAAAGGATGAGGAGGAAGCAGCTATAAAAGAGGCAATCCAGTATATACGGGAGAAGAATCTCAGAGAAACAGGTGACACGACAGAATCCAATGAGAATTCAGAGAGAAAGTTGGAATAGTGGGTCTATAGAAAAAAGCACACAAGATTTTGAGATCTTGTGTGCTTTTTTGATATTCGCAAAGAAAAGTGAAAATGTTCCATTCCTTTGCGAGTAAAAGCTGCTGAAGCAAGTCCTGGTATGTGTCGATAATCAAAAATTACAGCGAATTCACCCTGCCCATGAACAGGATCATGCCAGTGCTCTGATCTTCAATCACATACACAAATGGCTTGTCCACAATAAAGTTATATGTTTCCTCACTTGGCATCATTGCTGTTTCCTTGATCATGATGTCTGTCTCTGCTGCGGCTTTGGTTCCGTTCTCGTCCACGATCACCTTTGCTTTGTGGTTGACTGATGAAACGGCTATGCCATCGGCGATCTTGGAGAAGTCAGCACTCTCCGAATATGCCGACTGGATTCCCATGTTTTTCAGAATGTCGTCAAGACCGTCGATACTCTGCTCATCTGTGAATTTTGGGAGCTGGAGGGTATCGATCTCTACGTTGCTGGCATCATCCAGAGAGTCGATGAGTTTCTGTTTTTCTTCGTTGCTTAGTTTGTCAAAGAGTTCATTTATGTCTCCGTCATCGGCGGTTGGCATGAACACCTTCATGACAACATTGTCGCCGTCGTATGGAAGTGTGATTCCCTTGATCTCGCCGTTGTCCATGTATGCGAAGTGCTCACCGTAGAGATGCATCATATCAACAACGCTTTCCTTATCGGTTCCGTAGAAACTGCTCTGAAAAGTTTTATCCTCGGTAAAAGGAGTATCCCATTTTCCTTCGAAATAAACTGCGTTTATGAGCATCATCACGGTTCCACCAGGAATCTCCTTTAAGATTTCAGGGATCATCTTGTTGGTGTTGTCACTCACCCAGTTGTTGACATTTTGAACGACCTTGTCTGCCTGACCATCGAAGTCGGCTTCGTAGATTTCACCGGAGTAATAATCCTTGGCAGGTGTAAGAAAGTCGGAATTTATATTGGCCGCCCAAGTCGTTCCCTTGTTCATCCATACTGAATTTGCTGTGTTGACAAATGTATTCTGAGACCAGTCCTTTGACAGATATGCCTTCATCTCATCGTTCCACTCATCAAGGTCTGTTATGCCGAGAGCGTTTTCTAGCTCATTTTTTGTTGTACCGCCGGCACCTACATCCAGCATGGACAGTGCACTTGCAATGCTGTAAGGCGAGTAAAATATGTTCTTGTCAGTTGGAAGTGCAGAATACATATTCATAGAGAATTCGTTGATTCCGTTCTTTAGCTGGTCAAATGATGTTATATCCGTTTTGACCGAAGTCACAGTGATGTTGTCAGTGAGGGAAGTGACCGACGAATCAGTTTTGGTGTGACCGGGATTATTCCCCGGTGTATTTGTGCCGCAGCCGGCAAGACCTGCACACATACAGGCGCTGAGTAGTAAAGCTGTCATTCGTTTTTTCATAGTTGAAACCTCCTTATTGTAAAGCCCATCGTATCGTCCCGATGATTTATTGTAACTGGTATATCATTAACTCTCAATATATATACGAGTATCAAGAGTTTTTTTATGGTCTTTAAAAAATTTTTTTTATAAGATTCGTGAGGCAGTGAACAATGAACTTGGAAAATGTACGGATTAGATATATATTAGACACAGAGGCTTAATCAGCTTCTATAATCAGTTTTCATACGGAGGAAATACGATGGCACTTATAAATGGAGATGATAGGGTTGACAAAGGAAGAATGGTACGCCCGGCTTTTTGAGCGTCTGGGAAGGTCGAAATTTCGCAGTGGATTTCATTTGACACAGAAAGATATCGACTATATACATGAAAAGGGGCTGGATACCATAAGACAGCATGCACGGGATTTCATAGCGCAGAGGGAAGCTCCGGCATTCATACCAAATGACGGAAAGCAGACTCCCATGCGGGGACATCCGGTGTTTGTGGCACAGCATGCCACGGCTACATGCTGCCGGGAATGCATACGTAAGTGGCATACATTTGCCCCGGGAGTGGAGCTTGGTCCAAGACAGCAGGAGTATCTGGTGGATGTTATCATGACCTGGATAGTGAGGGAGCTGGCAGCTGCGGAAGAGAAAGTGGCAGAAGAAACAGCGACTGAAGATGCAGTGACATCGCAGACTGGAAAAGTGATGGCAGATGAGGCGGTGACGTTGCAGGCCAGAAAAGAGATGTCAAATGATATAAAAAGGCCATAAAAATGTATGTTTTCTACCAGTAGTGTAATGACAAATAATTATATCTGTGGTAGAGTACATTTTAGGTGGTCAAATAAAAGAAGAAAATCAGGACACACCAATAAAAAATGGCTTAGGAAAAGGAACCCGGAAGGGTAGTCAGGAAAGGAAAGAATCATGTTAAGTATAGTTTTCGCTAAATACACAACACGAGAGTTTAATAGTGATGTGGCAGGGAATATTTTGCATACAGATGATAAGCTGCGTGAACATATGTACTCATATGGTACAGGGCGAGAGCGTACGGAACATGATCATACAAATATGCTGACCTGAATGATCTTGGCAAATACATAACAGATCAGATAGGTTTCGATAGACTGAGATCAGCCAGATCTATCAGCATTTATAGATTGGAATCATGATGTACGAAAAAGCGTCCATCCATGTGAGTATTATAGAAGTATTCATGTGGATGGGCGTTTTTTGCGTGTTTTTTAACTCGTCTTTGTGAAGAAGAAATCTGTCACAATTGTAGCAATGCAGATGAGATGAGAATTTTGGGAGGGAAGTATTATGTGTAATGTACCAACAATTGACATGACAGGAACAGGCAGAAATATTGTGAAGCTTAGACAGAATGCAGGTTTTTCTGTAAAGGATCTGCAGGATATATTTGGATTTGCCACTCCAAATGCGATATACAAGTGGCAGAAGGGTATGGCTATGCCAACCGTAGACAACCTGATCATTCTGGCCGCCATCTTTGGTGTAACAGTGGATGATATCATTGCAGTAAACATCTGCTCGACAGTTGGAATCAGTGCGTAGCATAAAAATTTACATATTCATGTATATAAAGGCGGACAGCGGTAACTACGTTGTCCGCCTCTTTTATATCCTGTATGGGGTTAGGCACCTCCGTCCCCAGGGGGACACTGTATGGGGCAGGTACCTCCGTCCCCAGGGGGGAGAAAATTGGGGGTTGACTTGGAGTGAGCTCCAAGTGATATATTCAATGTAACATATAGGTATTGTGTGAGTGCATATAGCTATAAATAGAAAGGTTTTCTTGAAATTAGGAAAGAGGTGGCAATATGACTATCAAAGAAGTAAGTGAAAAGTTTGATATCACCGCTGATACGCTCAGGTATTACGAGAGAGTCGGGCTTATCCCTCCTGTCGCTAGAAATGCTAGTGGCAACAGGGATTATCAGGAAAATGATGTCAGTTGGGTTGAACACACTGTATGCATGAGAAATGCTGGTGTTCCGATAGAGGCGCTTATTGAATATGTAAAACTGGTCCAGATGGGAGATGCTACATTTGGCGCAAGGCTTGATCTCCTTAAGGAGCAGTATGAGAAGCTTGAGGAGCAGAGAAAACAGATCGAAGCCACCATGGAGAGATTACATTACAAGATATCCAAATATGAGGAGGCCGTGAAGACAGGCAAGCTTGTATGGGATAGAAAATTTACCGATTGTGAATGACAGATGCACAATCTGGAGCATGTATGGATGTAAATGTAAAGGCAGATCAGCGAGCGGTAATACACTATGTTAATGAGCAGTAATTAACTATGTAAAAACAGGAGGATAAAGAAAAAATGTATATTGAAAATATCAACGGACCACAGGATGTAAAGAAACTGACAGTAGACGAGATGGGAACACTTGCAGACGAGATGAGACATGCACTTCTCATCAGAGCCAGCAGGCACGGCGGACATTTTGGACCAAACTTTGGTATGGTGGAGGCAACCATAGCACTTCACTATGTATTTGAATCACCAAAGGATAAGATTGTGTATGACGTGTCACACCAGAGCTATCCGCACAAGATGCTCACAGGAAGAAAGGATGCATATCTCTATGAAGAGCATTATGATGATGTGACTGGTTACAGCAACCCGCATGAGAGCGAGCATGACTTCTTCACGGTTGGACATACCTCAACATCCATAAGTCTGGCTGCAGGTCTTGCAAAGGCTAGGGATCTTCAGGGCGCAGATGGCAATGTGATAGCGGTGATAGGCGATGGCTCCCTGTCAGGAGGAGAGGCCTTTGAAGGCTTGGATTATGCTAAAGAGCTTGATGGCAACCTCATCATAGTTGTAAACGACAACGATATGTCCATAGCTGAGAATCATGGAGGACTCTATACAAATCTCAAATTACTCAGAGATACTAAGGGAACAGCGGAGTGCAACCTGTTCCGCGCCATGGGACTTGATTATTATTACGTGCATGAAGGCAATGATGTGGCAGCCCTCATAGACACATTCCAGAAGGTAAAAGATTCAAAGAAGCCTGTTGTGGTCCACATCAGAACCCTCAAGGGAAAGGGTTATGCCCCAGCTGAGGAGCACAAGGAGCAGTGGCACTACAGCGGACCATTTGACATAGAGACAGGAAGATCGTTATTTGAAGGTGACGAGGAGGACTACTCAAGCGTGTCCTGTGATTACCTGCTTGACAAGATGAAGAAGGATCCAAAGGTCGTTGCCATCACAGCGGGAACACCGACGGTTATAGGATTTACAGAGGATAAGAGACGTGAGGCCGGAAAGCAGTTTGTCGACGTGGGAATCGCAGAGGAGACAGCGGTGGCACTTGCGTCGGGAATTGCAGCAGGCGGCGGAAAACCGGTGTTCGGTGTGTACAGCTCATTTGTGCAGAGAACATTTGACCAGATATCCCAGGATCTCTGTATCAACAACAATGCAGCCACTATAGTGACATTTGCAGGATCTGTATATGGAATGAATGATGTGACACATCTGGGATTTCAGGATATCCCTATGCTTTCAAATATCCCGAATCTTGTATATCTTGCTCCGACAACAAAGGAAGAGTATATTGCTATGCTTGACTGGAGCATAGAGCAGAATGAGCATCCTGTGGCCATCAAGCTCCCAGGCGGTGCAATGGTAAGTGGAAGCCCTGTGACGAAGAACTTTGGAGATCTGAATAAATATGAGGTGACACAGAAGGGAAGCAAGGTTGCCATACTCGGCCTTGGAACCTTCTACAGTATGGCAAATGCTGCAGCAGACGAGATGAAGAGTGAGCTTGGTATAGATGCCACTGTCATCAATCCTTACTATATCACAGGTCTCGATGAGGAACTTCTTGAAAGCCTCAAGGCAGACCACTCAGTTGTCGTCACCATCGAGGATGGTATACTGGACGGCGGATTCGGTGAGAAGATTGCAAGATTCTATGGCGATTCAGATATGAAGGTGCTGAATTATGGTCTTAAGAAGGAATTCCTTGACAGGTACGATGTCGAAGAGGTTCTTAAGGATAATCGTCTTGATGCAGAGATGATCGCGGAGGACGTTAAGGGACTTTTGTAAAGTGTATGATTATCTATGATATATATGTTTGTGTGAATAATTTATTAGTAGAAATATAGAACAGACATAAAATGCCCCATATAATTCTGAAATTATTTATTCCCAGAAATTATATGGGGATATTTTATTCGAATGTCTGATCATGATATGATGCCGAGTTCTGTCAGAATTGATATGGCTCCTTCGGCGTTTGCTATACTCTGCACTGTTTTTTCAAAGAATGAGCATCTTAATGCAATCTTAATACAGCACACCGGATCATTACACCGTTTTTTTATATTTCATAATATACTCTTTATAAACAAACAAAAACAGGAGAAGTATATATGTCTGAAATTACACATAGAAAAAAGCGACTGTCATCCTTTAAGCTGATCGTTTTGGGCTTTGCCGGGGTTATTCTGATCGGAGCACTGATATTGATGCTGCCGTTTTCATCGACTGCCGGAGTTGTTACGCCGTTTCACGAGGCGCTGTTCACATCGACCTCGGCCGTTTGCGTTACGGGGCTGGTCGTGCAGGATACGGGCAGTTATTGGTCCGCTTTCGGGCAGACGGTAATACTGCTGATGATCCAGATAGGCGGGCTCGGTGTTGTGACAGTTGCGGCATTTTTCGCCATGCTGTCTGGCAGAAAAATATCGCTGATGCAGCGCAGTACCATGCAGGACGCCATCTCTGCCCCGAAGGTCGGCGGGATCGTCCGCCTGACCCGCTTTATTGTACGGGGAACTTTTTTGATCGAGCTTATCGGAATGATCGTCATGCTGCCGACATTTTGCGGAAACTTCGGTATTAAGGGAATTTGGATGGCGGCATTTCATTCGATTTCCGCCTTTTGCAACGCCGGCTTTGACATACTCGGCACCGCAGAAAACAAATACCCGTCTCTTACGGGATACATCGGAGAGCCTACAATAAACATTGCAATTATGCTTTTAATTATTGTGGGCGGTATTGGATTTTTGACCTGGGACGATATTTGCACAAACAAGTGGCATTTCAAAAAATACCGGATGCAGAGCAAGGTCATATTGGTAACAACGGCAATCCTCATTATCGCTCCCGCAGTATTCTTTTTCTTCTGCGATTTTACGGGACTGCCGCTCGCCGAAAGGATTCTTGCGTCGCTTTTTCAGTCTGTCACACCGAGAACCGCCGGTTTCAATACCGCCGATCTTCCCGCTATGACCGGTTCCTCCAAGGCAATTATGATTCTGCTGATGCTCGTCGGCGGATCGCCCGGCTCCACGGCAGGCGGTATGAAAACGACCACGCTTGCCGTTCTGATTCTGAGTGCATTCTCCGTCTGTTGCAAAAAGGACGATGTCGAAGTCTGCGGCAGGCGCATTGACGGTTCGGCAGTGAAAAACGCCGCAGCCGTTGCCGTAATGTATTTCCTGCTGTTTTTTGTCGGCGGCATTGTTATCAGCGCGGCAGAAGGTCTGCCGCTTAGCACCTGCCTTTACGAAACGGCGTCCGCTGTCGGAACGGTCGGGCTTACCCTTGGGATCACACCGCAGCTCGGTGTTCTTTCTCAGCTTATTTTGATCGTCTTGATGTATCTCGGCAGAGTCGGCGGACTTACCCTGATTTACGCGGCGATCTCCAATAAAAATCAGAGCGGTGCAAAGCTGCCGCTCGAAAATATCACAGTCGGATAAAGGAGTTACTATATTATGAAAAACATATTGTTGATAGGTCTCGGCAGATTCGGTAGGCATATCGCTTTGCAGCTGAATAAGCTCGGGCATGAGGTGATGGCGGTAGACAGCAACGAAGAAAGGGTCAATAAAATTCTGCCGATCGTTACTAACGCACAGATAGGTGACAGCACAAACACGGAATTTTTAAAGTCGCTCGGAATCGGAAACTTTGATGTGTGCATAGTCACCATAGGAGGAAATTTTCAAAATTCGCTGGAAACCACTTCTTTGCTGAAAGAACTCGGCGCAAAATTAGTTGTATCCCGTGCCGAGCGTGATGTGCAGGAGAAATTTCTTCTGCGTAACGGAGCGGACGAGGTCGTTTACCCAGAAAAACAGGTAGCAAATTGGGCTGCTATTCGGTACACCGCCGATCACATACGGGATTACATCGAGGTCGATGAGGCTCATGCCATTTTTGAGGTAGAGGTTCCGGAGGGGTGGATCGGAAAAACCGTCGGAGAGCTGGATATCCGCAGAAAATACAGCATCAATATCATGGCGACCAAGGAGAACGGAAAAATCAATATGGCAGTTTCACCGGAAACCGTTCTTACGAACAAGACCACTCTTTTGGTTCTCGGTGCTTACAAAGAACTGCAAAAGTGTTTTCGCATTTAACAGAGGTGAGTGAGGATGGCTGAACTATTGCTGATCGTCAGCCTGCTTGGCATATTTGCTTTCGGATTTTATCTTATGAGCAGGCTGGATCGATTTCTTGAAGAAAACAGAAAAGCATTGTTAAAGGAAAACGAATCCCGTGAGCCTTCCGAAATTCTGCTGCCGCAGGGGCTGTCCGAAAGTGAAATATTATGTGAGATCCGCCGTTTTCGTGAAACGCACGGAAATGTCGATATTATTCTTTCCGATGGGCAGAAGAATGATTTTTAGACTGCGGTAGATTTTTTTACAGTTTTACTGTATAATAATAAAATAAAAATGGCGGTGAAACCGATGAAAGTACAAAACGAACAGTCAAAATTCGATACAGACGAGCATATCCTTGTCTGCCTATCCTCTTCGCCATCCAATGCAAGGATCATACACACCGCCGCAAAGATGGCTAAGACCCTTCATGCAAGATTTACCGCCATCTATGTGCAGACGGATACAGTCATAAATGATGAGGATCAGTCCCGACTTTCGCAGAACATACAGCTCGCGCAAAGGCTCGGCGCCGAGATCGTTATGACGCACGGCGAGGATGTACCGCTGCAGATCTCGGAATATGTCAGGCTTTCCGATGTCACAAAAATCGTGATCGGGCAAAGCAGTGCCAGACGCAGAGGGCTGTTCGGAAGACCGACTCTCACCGAAAAGCTGATCTCCTCCGCCCCCGATGTTGACATTCATATTATTCCCGACACACTGAACTACACAAAGCCGCACAGACGCCGTCTGTTTTTAGGTGCAGAGATACCGTCGCTGCGGGATATTGCCGTGACCGTCCTGGCGCTTGCCGTATGTACGGCGATCGGGTTTCTGTTCGGCCATCTCGGCTTTCCCGATACCAATATCGTTACGGTATACATCCTAGGTGTGCTGATGATCTCCGTTTTGACCAAAGGATACCTTTGCAGTATGGCAGGCTCACTTCTAAGTGTTGTATTGTTCGGATTTTTCCTTACCGAACCCAGGTTGTCCTTTCAGACCTATGCCGTAGGCTATCCCGTTACCTTTGCAGTCATGCTGGCGTCTTCCGTTCTCACCGGCACGCTTGCTTCGAAGCTGAAAGATCATGCAAGGCTCTCGGCTCGCTCCGCGTTCCGTGTGCAGGTGCTGTTTGATACTGACCGTCTGCTGCAAAAAGCAAAAAGCAACGATGATGTTTTAAGCGTGACCTGTATGCAGCTCTCGCGGCTGCTTGACCGCAGTATTGTTGCCTATACGAAAGGCGAAAACGGAATGTTGTCCGGGCGGCTGTATGCCGAAAAAAAGGATACACACGCTGAAAAGCTGCTAAGCGATGCAGAGCGGCAGACCGCAGAATGGGTGCTTCAAAACGGTCGCCGTGCAGGAGCAGCGACAGCACAGTTTGGCAAATCCGAATGTCTTTATCTTGCGATCCGTGCAGGTGGCAGAGTCTACGGTGTAATCGGGATACCGATGAAACCCGAAAAGCCCGATTCATTTGAGAGCAGCATTGTACTGTCGGTTGTGAACGAATGTGCGCTGGCAATGGATAATGCTCACAACGCCGCCGAAAAGGAACGGGCGGCAGATCTTGCAAAAAGCGAGCAGCTGCGCGCCGACCTTTTGCGGTCAATCTCACACGATCTGCGCACGCCGCTTTGCTCCGTTTCGGGTAATGCGGACACGCTTTTGCATAACGGAAACTGCCTGGACGAAGCAACCAAGCAGCAGATCTATAAAGATATTTATGACGATTCCGAATGGCTGATCGGCGTGGTGGAAAATCTGCTGTATGTTACACGGCTGAATGACGGACGCCTGAAGCTGGAGCTTACCGACCAGCTTGTGGACGAAGTGATCAACGAAGCCGTTTCGCATTTGAAGAAAAAATCTGTCGGACACAAGGTGACGGTAAGGTGCGACGATTTGATCCTTGCCCGTATGGACGCACATCTTATCGTGCAGGTCATTGTCAACCTTATTGATAATGCTTTGAAATATACCGAACAAGGCTCCGAGATCTGCGTAAGTGCCGAAAAACAGTGCGGGGATGCCGTGATCCGAGTTACCGATAACGGAAACGGAATTGCAGACGATATGAAACCGCATATTTTTGAGATGTTTTACACCGGAAAAAATACCGTCGCAGACAGCCGCAGAAGCTTCGGGATCGGGCTTACCCTGTGTAAATCTATCGTAGAGCTGCACGGCGGAACGCTGACGCTTACGGATAACGTACCGCACGGCTGCATATTTACCTTTACTTTACCGCTCAGCGAGGTGACTCTGAATGAATAAACCCCTTGTTCTCGTTGTGGAGGACGACCGTCCCGTCCGCAATCTGATCGTAACAACATTAAAGGCGCACGATTACCGCTACCTGACCGCGGAGAACGGACACAGCGCTATTATAGAAGCGACCTCCCATAACCCGGATATCGTTCTGCTGGATCTGGGGCTGCCGGATATCGACGGCACACAGGTGATCGAAAGCATCCGCTCATGGTCAAATATGCCCATTATTGTGATCAGTGCGCGCAGCGAGGATAAAGACAAAATCACGGCGCTGGATGCCGGGGCGGACGACTATCTGACAAAGCCCTTTTCCATAGAGGAGCTTTTGGCACGCCTTCGGGTCACGCAAAGACGGCTGCTGCTGCTTCAGGCAAGCGGCGATGCCGACTCACCCGTTTTCCAAAACGGCAAGCTTAAAATTGATTATGCTGCCGGCTGCGCTTATCTAAATGGGGAGGAATTGCACCTGACCCCGATTGAATACAAGCTTTTGTGTCTGCTCTCTCATAATGTCGGAAAGGTGCTGACGCACACCTATATCACGCAGCAGATTTGGGGCAGCAGCTGGGAAAAAGATATTGCTTCTCTGCGGGTGTTTATGGCGACCCTGCGCAAAAAGCTGGAGTCGCAAAAGGACAGTCCGCAATACATTCAGACGCATATCGGAGTCGGTTACCGTATGCTGCGGGTAGACTGAGAAAAGCGAGAAAACAAGGATTTGAACCGATATGCAATAGAAAATCTTTTCGGAATTGAAGGGCTGAATATCGCTTGGTACGGACTCATTATCGCCTGCGGTATGGTGCTTGGCTTTGCTTTGGGGAGCATAAAACACAGCCTGTGCCAATTTGCCGTCCGAAACCGGGCGGCTTTGCTGTTTTTACGGAAATACACTGCTCACTATTCCAGACTGACGGACGCCGCCATTGTAGAATAAATCACTTTGTAGTAACTGTTACGCCCGCAACCTTAATCAAAGATCAAAAAATTTTCTAATCATTTTCCTGTTAGCTATAAAGATGATACAAAATGATAAATGTAAGTGTGGCTTACGGTCACATATAAATGGGAGGCGCGTAAAATGTGGATATTATTTGCTGTTGGTTCTTCGTTCTTTGCGGGAATCACGGCGATACTTGCAAAATGCGGTATAAGAAAGACGGATTCTGATGTGGCGACGGCCATAAGGACAGTTGTGGTTCTGCTGTTTGCTTGGCTGATGGTTCTTGTCACAGGAGCCTGGACTGCAGACACATATATCAGCGGCAAGACTTTGCTTTTTCTGGTCCTCTCCGGCCTTGCAACCGGCGCATCCTGGCTGTGTTATTTTAGGGCGTTGCAGAAAGGGGATATCAACAAGGTCGTTCCCATAGACAAATCAAGCACTGTGCTCACGATACTGATTGCCCTCATATTCCTGCATGAGGGGATCACCTGGGTGAAGGGTATATCGATAGTTATGATAGGTGTGGGCACCATGCTTATGATCACCAAAAAGAAAAACGCAGATGCTCAGAAACTGTCAGAAAAAGATGGCGAACATATGTCAACAGACGGTGGCAGTGTGACGAAGAAACAGCGAGGAATGAGGCTTTTGCATGGCAACTGGCTGTTGTACGCCGTGCTCTCAGCTGTTTTTGCCAGTCTGACAGCGATACTCGGCAAGGTAGGGATATCGGATATCAACTCAAATCTGGGCACGGCGATCAGGACAACGGTGGTTCTTGTCATGGCTTGGCTTATGGTGTTTGTGTCAGGAAAACAGCATGAGATAAAGGGCATAGAGAAGAAGGAGCTGCTGTTTATTGCGCTCTCCGGAATAGCCACGGGAGCATCCTGGCTGTGTTATTACAGGGCACTTCAGGACGGACCGGCAAGCGTGGTCGTCCCGATAGACAAGCTGAGCATGCTCATCACCATTGCATTTTCAGGAATCGTGTTCCACGAAAAGCTGACCAAGAAAGCGGCTGTTGGCGTGGTATGCATCACTGCTGGAACTCTCTTAATTGCCATGAATTTCTGAATATTTTACGGCCTATTTAGAAAGTATTTATAGTTTCTTCCTGTGGATTTTATATCTATCGTTTACACTATATACAACGAAAAAGATATAGAGGATACATATTTGTACATGAGAAGCTTATCAAGCTGTGCTTGATGGCAGAACAGGCAGGAGACGTTAAATATGAGAACAGCAGACCACATGAATCTGAGCAGATATATTATGGATCACATGAATGCCGGCACATCTAAGCTGCAGAAGGCGGCGTTCATATTTGGCAGCATAGAGCCGGATATCAATATGGATGCCGGTTACGGCAAATGCAAGTATGGCAGCAGCTGGCAAGATTGGAATGGAGTCTACAGGGGTGGCGTAGGATAGCACGCCGTAAAAAAGTCCAGTATATCGAAATTGAGCCGATAACAAAGACTTGGTTAAGAAACTTCATAAAAACAACAAAACAGCTTGAGAAAAACAATTTAAAATTACCTCTTGCATTATTTTCTGAAGTCTGCTATTATAAATCACGACAAAGGCGTCAAATGAATCGAAAAGATTCGTTTGGCGCCTTTTCGCGTATGTAGTACCGGGAGAATGAGATATCGCATCCTTCGGGTGAATAAAGGTTAAGGAGGAAGAAACTATGAATACGGGAGATACTGGTTTTATTATGATCTGTGCGGCTCTGGTGTTCTTCATGACACCCGGACTTGCATTCTTCTACGGAGGCCTCGTCAGGAGGAAAAATGTTGTAAATACCATCATGGCATGTACAGCCATCATGGGACTTTCAGTTGTCATGTGGGTGCTGTTCGGTTACTCGCTCTCATTTGGCACGAACCACGGAGGTGTTATAGGAGATCTCAAGTGGTTTGCACTTAACGGGATAAAGATGGATGAGGCTGGTCCTTATGCGGACAATATACCTCACCTTGTATACGTTGCATTTCAGATGATGTTCGCCATGATCACACCGGCGCTTATCACCGGCTCACTGGTCGGACGTGTGAAGTTCAAGGCGTTGTTCTTCTTCATCATGCTCTGGTCGATCATCGTTTATTACCCAATGGCTCACATGGTATGGGGCCAGGGTGGTTTCCTCGGAGAGATCGGATCAGTTGATTTCGCGGGAGGAAATGTAGTGCATATAAGCTCAGGTGTGAGCGCCCTTGTATTCTCTATCATCCTTGGAAGAAGAAAGGGATACGAGAACACAGCATACAGAGTTCACAACATTCCATTTGTCGCACTCGGTGCATTCATTCTTTGGTTTGGATGGTTCGGTTTCAATGCCGGAAGTGCCCTCGGCGCAAATGGCCTTGCAGCACATGCATTTATGACAACAGCGATTGCCAGTGCCAGCGCAATGCTCTCATGGATGATAATAGATGTTATAAAGGACGGAAAGCCTACTCTGGTCGGTGCATCAACAGGTCTTGTAGTTGGTCTTGTGGCTATAACACCTGGTGCAGGATTCGTACCGATCTGGTCATCATTCATCATCGGTGCACTTGTCAGCCCGATCTGCTGCTTTACAATCTCATTCCTGAAGGGTAAGCTGAAGATAGACGATGCACTTGATGCATTTGGATGTCATGGTATCGGAGGTATCTGGGGAGGTATCGCAACAGGTTTATTTGCAAAGAGCTCGATCAACAGTGTAGCTCGTTGGGATGGCCTGGTATTTGGCGATGTACATCTGTTCCTGGTGCAGCTTGTAGGTATCGTTGTAACGATCGCGGTAGCCATAGTCGGAACACTTATCTGTCTTGGAATCGTGAGACTCTTCACACCACTCCGTGTAACAGACAGAGAAGAGAAGGTAGGTCTGGATATCTCAGAGCACGGTGAGAGTGCATATCCAACATTCAATGGATTGGATTCGTAGGAGGATGCAATTGCGAACCAGATATGTATAGATTGTTGAACTGATTTAGAATACCAATCAGGGAGCGCTTCCGCTTAACTCAGGCTGCAGCGGTATATGCAATAGAGAGGGACCCGCATAGCGGGAGAGTTGGCTGTTGCAGGTAATCGAAGATTACCTAAGGACCGGCGCCTTCGTATATCCCTGAGTTGGTAGTTCTAAATCAGCTCAACAAAATAAGAATACTATGTTCGCAATTGCCTGCATATTCTGGAAATTTGGCAAAGTGAAAGGAGAATATCATTATGATGATAAAGGTTGAGGCTATCGTGCGCGAGGAGGTCTTTGAGGACGTCAAGGAAGCGTTGAATGCCATAGATGTAAATGGAATCACAGTGTCTCAGGTTATGGGATGCGGAGCACAGAGAGGATATAAGAAGCTTGTCCGTGGTACGGAGGTAGATGTGGTGATGCAGCCGAAGATTAAGTTTGAGATAGTTGTGTCATCTGAGGAATGGGAGAAGAAGACCATAGAGGCTATCCAGAAGGCGGCATATACAGGTGAGGTTGGAGATGGCAAGATATTCAGCTATGAGATCCGTACTGCAACTAAGATCCGTACAAAGGAGAGCGGATATGATGCGCTGAATTAAAAGTTTATAAATTCTTTACCAAATACTAGCCGGGAATCCTTTGACAATCAAAGGGTTCCCGTGTTATTATATCGAAAATATCAGGGAGTAGTTCACATCGGTTATAAGATGTTGTGCGATCTCGTCATCACGTTTTCTGGCTGGGACATACCTGTGCAGGGAACCGGGGCGCACGCTTTCGGAGTATATATAGTAGTGTATATAGAACTTGGAAGGAACGAGACTTTTATTGTGTGTTTATCATGCAATGAAGGTCTCGTTCCTTTTTCTTTGCATGACACACACAACCTGTTTACAGAGATTAAGAAGAAAAGGAGTCTGGTGTGTATGACAGAGAAGAATTTTTGGAACTGTTCCGGTGATGAATTACTAAAAGAATTCAGGACAGACAGCCGCGGACTGTCGACGGAGCGGGCAGAGGAGATCCGCAATGAGAAGGGAGAAAATGTTCTCCAGGAAGGCAAGAGAAAGAGCACATTACAGGTGTTCCTCAGCCAGTTTTGTGACCTGCTGGTGATCATACTGATCATAGCAGCGGTCATTTCTATGTTTTCTGACAATATCGAGAGTACCATAGTAATCTTGGCGGTACTCGTCATGAATGCTGTGCTTGGAACGGTGCAGCATGTGAAAGCTGAGCGTTCGCTTGACAGTTTGAAACAGCTTTCATCCCCAAATGCAAAAGTTATGAGAGATGGTGTGAAGCAGGAGCTTCCGTCCCGCGAGATAGTTCCGGGTGATATCGTGCTGCTCGAGGCGGGCGATATGATAGTTGCCGATGGAAGGATACTCAGGAACTTCTCACTCCAGGTAAATGAGAGTTCACTCACCGGAGAATCTACAAATGTGGAAAAGAATGATGCAATAATAGAAGGTTCCGTGCCTCTTGCAGACAGGACAAATATGGTGTATTCAGGAAGTCTTGTTACATACGGACGAGCAGAGGTGCTTGTGACCGGAACAGGAATGGATACGGAGCTCGGTAAGATCGCAGGACTTATGAATGCGGCAAAGGAGAGAAAGACTCCGCTTCAGGAGAGCCTTGACAAGTTCAGTGCAAGGCTTGCGGCCTTCATCATGATCGTGTGCGCGCTGGTATTTGTCCTCTGTATATACAGGAAGATGGCGGTGCTTGATTCCATGATGTTCGCAGTCGCCCTTGCAGTTGCAGCTATACCTGAGGCTCTTGGTTCGATAGTTACCATCGTGCAGGCATTTGGCACCCAGAAGATGGCGAAGGAGAATGCGATCATCAAGAACCTCAAGGCGGTTGAAAGCCTTGGATGCGTGTCAGTCATCTGCTCAGACAAGACCGGAACACTTACACAGAACAAGATGACCGTGCAGGAGATATATCTGGATGGAAAACTTTACAAGCCGGAGGAGCTTGATTCCCATAACCAGCTCCACAGATATCTGCTATATGATGCGGTTCTCACCAATGATTCCAGCATAGTGGATGGAAAAGGAATAGGAGATCCGACGGAATATGCATTGCTTGAGATGTTCCGTCAGGTCCACATGATGCCAGGCATGGAGACGGATGGTACAGGTATCTCTGTTCCTGCGGAGACTGTAAAATGGAGTCTGAAGGAGGATGTACTCAGGGACTGCATGGACAGAATGGAGGAGGTTCCGTTCGACTCGGACAGAAAGCTTATGAGTACAAAGTATCTGCTTCATGGGGTTCCGACCATACTCACCAAGGGTGCTGTGGATGTGCTGCTTGACAGATGCGTGAGCGTGAGATACAGCGATGGCGTAAAGCCTATGACAGATGAAGAAAAAGCGAAGATCAAGGCTCAGAACAAGGCATTCTCAGAGAATGGTCTCCGTGTACTGTCATTTGCATATAAGGAAAGTGATGAGGTACTGGGAGTTGATACTGAGTATGGATTTACATTCCTTGGACTTGTGTCCATGGTGGATCCGCCACGCCCGGAGTCTATGGCAGCGGTTGCCGATGCAAGGCGTGCGGGCATAAAGCCGGTCATGATAACCGGAGACCACAAGATCACAGCGGTTGCCATAGCGAAGCAGATCGGAATATACGAAGATGGGGACATGGCACTCACGGGAGAGGAGCTTGACGCTCTGTCTGATGAGGAGCTTGCACGTGACATAACAAAGATATCTGTATATGCCAGGGTGTCACCGGAGAATAAGATAAGGATAGTCGATGCATGGCAGAAGAACGGCAATATAGTAGCCATGACAGGCGATGGTGTCAATGATGCCCCTGCACTCAAGAAGGCAGACATAGGTGTTGCCATGGGAATAACCGGCACGGAGGTGTCCAAGGATGCGGCGGCTATGATCCTCTCAGATGACAACTTTGCAACCATCATCAAGGCGGTGTCAAATGGACGAAATGTATACAGGAACATAAAGAATGCGATACTGTTCCTGCTGTCGGGAAACACAGCTGGAATACTGGCGGTGCTTTATACCTCGATAGCGGCCCTGCCTGTTCCGTTTGCACCTGTACATCTGTTGTTCATCAACCTGCTCACAGATTCTCTTCCTGCGCTCGCGATAGGAATGGAGCCGGCTGATCCATCGTTGCTCTCAGAAAAACCAAGGGATCCTAAGAAGGGAATACTGACATCTGACTTTATGGCAAAGATGCTCTCGGAGGGCCTTCTCATCGCTATAGCGACCATGACAGCATTCCATCTTGGCCTGCCGGTGAGTCCGGCAAAAGCCACTACCATGGCATTTGCAACACTGACACTCGCCAGACTGTTCCACGGTTTTAACTGCAGAAGTGAGGAGTCGATGTTTAAGCTTGGATTTAGATCAAATAAATACAGCGTATATGCATTTTTAGCCGGTGTTGCATTTCTGGCTGCGGTCCTGTTCATACCGGGACTTCACAGTCTGTTCAGCGTGGTAAGTCTTGGAGCGGCTGATGTGCTGAAGATAGCGGGACTTGCATTTGCACCGACTGCGATAATACAGATCATTAAGGCCATACAAGACAAGAGGAGATAGACATGCTGGAGAATATTACATTTTCATATTTTGCAGAGCAGGTTGTGAGCCATCCGGCGCTTTTGATCGCCGTTCTGCTGACACTTGGAGTAATTCTGGTAAATGGATGGACGGATGCACCAAATGCCATAGCGACGTGTGTGTCTACCAGATGCATAGATGTGGATAAGGCGATAATTATGGCGGCTGCCTGCAATTTCCTTGGGGTGCTTATCATGTCGCTTGTCAATTCAAAGGTAGCCATGACTATCAAGAACATGGTGAATTTTGGAGGTGACACAGACTCGGCGATGATCGCTCTGTGTGCGGCAATGACGGCGATCGTAATATGGGCAATCGGTGCATGGGCATTCGGCATACCGACAAGTGAGAGCCATGCCCTGATAGCCGGACTTACGGGCGCAGCCATAGCACTTCAGGGAGGACTGGACGGTGTAAATCCTTCAGAGTGGATAAAAGTAATATATGGTCTTGTGCTGTCAACCGTTCTCGGATTCGCAGTCGGATTTGTGGTGTGCAAGCTGCTCACGGTTATCTGTTACCGCTTTGACAGAAGAAAGACAAATGCTTTCTTCTCAAAAGCACAGGTGGCCGGCTCGGCGGCGGTGGCATTCATGCACGGAGCCCAGGATGGCCAGAAGTTCCTGGGAGTTCTCCTGCTTGGGCTGTTTCTCGTAAATGGACAGAGCAGTGCAGAAAATGTAACGATACCAATATGGATGATGATACTTTGTTCGGTTGTCATGGGACTTGGAACATCGATTGGAGGAAAGAAAATCATCAAGTCTGTTGGAATGGATATGGTAAAGCTTGAGAAATATCAGGGATTTGCGGCTGATCTGTCGGCGGCACTCTGTATCCTGCTCTCGACGGTATGCGGAATCCCGGTCAGCACCACCCATGTGAAGACGACAGCCATCATGGGCGTGGGGGCTGAGAAGAGGGCATCTGCGATCAACCTCAAGGTGGTGCGTGATATGGTGCTCGCCTGGGTGCTCACATTCCCTGGCTGTGGTGTCATAGGATATGGCATGGCAAAGCTGCTGATCGTGTGGCTGGGGTAGGTTGTAGGTGGTTGAAAATGCAGGCGCCACCTAAGGACCGGCGGCTGCGTATTCCCCTGATTTGGTAATGCAAAAATCACTTACACTATTACAGCTTATGAGTTTTTCAATCACCTACGAATATAGAGTTTTGATTATAAGGAGAGAATATTGTGAAGAAGAAAAAGGACGAGTTTTATTTTAAGAATCTGAATACATGTGTGGAGATCTCGTATCAGGCCGCGGAGTTTCTGAAGGATGTAGTCGTGGATTTTTCGGTGGACACCATCAAGGAAGACCTTGATCGTATGCATGAGCTTGAGCAGAAGGCCGATGGCAAGAAACATAAGATGATGACTGTGCTCAGTCAGGCATTCATAACACCTATAGAACGGGAGGATCTGGTTGCCCTGTCTAACTATCTGGATGATATTACCGATGCTGTTGAGGATGTGTTCCTGCAGATTTATATGTGCAATGTGGATACTATCAGAGAGGATGTACCCCAGATGGTAGAGCTGCTCCTCGAGTGCATCAAGGCGCTGCAGGATGTGATCGGAGAATTGAAGAGATTCAAGAACTCAAAGACCATCGAGCAGAGCATAATCAGGGTAAATGATCTTGAGGAGCAGGGAGACAGATTGTATGTGGAGAATATGCACAGGCTGTACGGTGAGAGCGATATTCGAACAGTGGTCGTGTGGAAAAACATATATGCCTGCATAGAGAACTGTATGGATGTGTGCGAGCACGCGGCGGATATTGTGAACACAGTGATCATGAAAAATTCGTAGGATGAGATTATTGCAAGTATAATAGCGGATAGAAACATTTACGAAAAATTCTAGGATTGTACTAAAAAATTTGTTATATTTATCAAAAATTAGAAAAAGCAGAATATTCTATTGAATAAAATCAGAGTGAGAATATAATAATCAAAGGGTTAAAGGGTGGTTTGAATATACAGAGTAATTATATCTGTGTATCGAACCTCCTTTTTTGTGAAAAAGGCCCGACATGCGGAGGCTGTATACAGGCATGTATACCAAAGTTATGAATCGTTGCTCCATATGTGAATGATAAATATATAGAAGGAAGACAAAAAAGATGAAATATTTGAAGCAGTTTCTTATAATCCTCGCCATATCCTTTATCGGTGAGATACTTAAGTACATAGTTCCACTACCGATTCCGGCGAGTATATATGGTATGGTTATCATGTTTATCTGCCTACAGACCAAGATCCTCAAGCTGGAAGATGTGAAGAGTGTGGGCAAGTTTCTTATAGAGATCATGCCGGTCATGTTCATACCAGCTGGTGTGGGCCTTATGTCGTCGTGGGGAACGCTTAAGCCTGTGCTTGTGCCAGTCAGCGTCATAACGGTGGTCGTTATCATAACGGTCATGCTTGCTTCAGGCTGGGTATCACAGCTTATAATAAGGAGAGACAGGAAGAAGGAGACTGAAAATGAGTGATATGTTTGAATCGTCCATATTTGCAGGGGTGACTATAAGCCTTCTGGCATATATGTTTGGAAGTGTACTTAAAAAGAAACTTAAGATAGCTATACTTAACCCACTGCTGGTGTCCATCATAGTGACTATAGTGGTGCTGGTTGTGGCTGATGTGGATTACGATGTGTACAATGAAGGCGCAAAGTATCTGAGTTGGTTCCTCACACCGGCTACAGTGTGTCTTGCAATCCCACTCTATGAGCAGTGGGAGCTTTTAAAGCACAATTATAAGGCTGTGCTCGGCGGTATAGTTGCCGGAGTTATAACGAGTCTGACTACAGTCCTTGTGTTGTGCAAGGTCATGGGACTTTCCCATAAAGATTATGTGACACTTCTTCCGAAGTCCATAACCACAGCTATCGGAATGGGTGTCTCGGAAGAGCTTGGCGGATATGTGACCATCACGGTTGCAGTCATAGTTGTGACCGGAGTGATCGGCAATATAATCGGAGAGATCGTGTTCAAGATATTCCGTATTAAAGAACCTATATCAAAGGGACTTGCCCTGGGATCATCAGCCCATGCCATCGGAACTGCCAAGGCTATGGAGATCGGCGAGGTTGAGGGAGCCATGAGCAGTCTGTCGATTGCAGTTACGGGAATACTTACGGTTATACTTGCATCGGTGTATGCACATTTTATGTAATGGATATAATTGGAGAGAGTTATACTTTTCGTATCTCTCTGAGCTTATATGCAGCCATGAGCTGGAATCTGACCTCCGCATTGGAGAGATCATATTCCAGCTCTTCTTTTATTATCCGGAGCCTGTAATTTATCGTATTCCTGTGGCAGAACATTTTCTCAGAGATGTGCTGAACACTGCCGCTGCACTTAAGATATTCGTACAGAGTGTCCGTCAGAGCTGAGTGATGGTTTTTGTCGTACTCTATGACACCACCGAGCTGCTCTGCGATAAATGAGTGTATGAGCTGGGCATCATTAACTTCCAGAAGAATACGCAGGAATCCGAGACTGTTGTAATCACAATATATGTTGTCTGCGGTAAATTCCCTTGCAGAAACTGCACGGCGGTAACTCAAGGGGAGTTCTGTCAGGGACAGAACCGGGCTTCCGGAACCCATATGTATGCTGCGATCCGGGAATCTTGCCGCCAGAGCCTCTGCGATGTCACTGCATTTGTCTGCGATGGATCCGGAGGAAGGGCATCTCAGGATAACTGTCGGATTGCCATCATATACAAATGCATGGAAGACAAGATCTGTATTGTTGCAGACCTTCTGCAGGATATACATGAACTCATCTGTTGCTTCTGTATCGATGGACAGAACGTTGTAGCAGCCATTGTTGAATCCGGAGCCTTTTATTGTGTCAGTCTGCTCGTCGGTCAGGGAATTCCCCATGAGGATATTCTGGAATGCTGCGGTCATGTTGCCATCATCCCTGGAGTCTTCAAATATCCTGTTGTAGTAGTCGTGGGTGATATCGAATATCCTTGTATCCCATGGCATGGTAAAAAGAGGAAATGAATAGCGGTAGCACAGTCTGACGATCTCATCGGTTATGTCCTCCTCAAATATATATCTGCCGGTATTCAGAATGAGTCCGCAGGTTCCCCTCTTTATGAGCTCTTTGATAAATGCCCTGAGCCAGTCCTCGCGTTCACCGGAGGTCACGCCGGTTGTGATGATGAGTTCCCCTCCGTTCAAGAATGTGGATGTGGATATATCCTCTGATATGTATACCCAGCTTACGATGTTCTCCATTCCCTTTCCACCGGATATCAGGTTAAGGTTGTATTTTCGTTTGGTATCATAGTACAAATCTCTCAGAAAAATGGCCATGTCAGTGTTCCCTCCTGTATTACGCGCACATATATAGTCTTGCGAAAAGCACATTATATATTATTATTACTGCATATCAGACCTGTGTCAATGGTGGAAAATGTGCTATGAGCACAAATGCGTTCTAATATTTTGTGCCTGGGGAATATGGCATAACACCTACGGTTGTGCGATTCTATATGCAGAGTAAAAAAGACAGCCGGTGTTTCAGAAAGGAAGCCTGACCCTGGTGCACAGGCTGCTGGTTGAAAAAATAAAGGAGGACAAAATTATGCTTAGAACAGATTTACCAGAGATAATCACAGAGACACTGCCGGGACCAAAGGCAGCGGAGGTAATAAAGAGAAGAGAGAAGGCAGTGCCATCTGCCATTAGGTGTGCGTATCCGGTTGTTATAGACAAGGGTGAGGGTGCCATGATACAGGATGTGGATGGCAACAAGTTCCTAGACTGGATAGGTGGTGTCGGAGTCCTGAATATCGGATTCTCACAGCCGGAGGTCGTTGAGGCTGTCAAGACACAGGCTGACAAATATTTCCACGGCATGTTCAATGTGGTAACCCATGAGGGATATGTGGCACTCGCTGAGAAGCTTGCGTCCATTGCACCAGTAAAGGGCGACGAGAAGAAGGTGTTCTTCGCAAACAGTGGTGCTGAAGCTGATGAGAATGCTGTAAAGGTTGCAAAGAGCTTTACAAAGAGACCAAATATCATCGTATTTTCGGGAGCTTTCCACGGCAGAACACATTACACAATGGCCATGACATCCAAGAAGGCTTATGCAAAGGGGATGGGTGAGCTTGCAAATGGAGTGTTCAGGGCACAGTTCCCATATTACTACAGGAATCCTGAGGGAATGCCACAGGAGGCAGCTCTTGATTACTATATGAATTCGCTCACAGATGTATTTGAACAGTGCGCAGCGGCAGATACCATTGCGGCAGTTGTTGTTGAGCCTCTTCAGGGCGAGGGTGGTTTCATACCTGCACCTATCGAGTGGGTAAAGGCTGTCAGAAAGCTCTGTGATGACCATGGAATCCTTCTTATTGCGGATGAGGTACAGAGCGGCTTCTGCAGAACAGGAAGAATATTTGCCAGTGTATATTGGCAGGAGGCAGGCGTACAGCCTGATATCATAGCAACAGCCAAGTCTATAGCAGCAGGTGTTCCGCTGTCAGCCATCATCGCAAGATCAGAGATCATGGAGGCTGTCGCTCCTGGAACAATAGGCGGTACATACTGTGGAAATCCGCTTGCCTGTGCAGCAGCCCTCAAGACTATCGAGATCATGGAGAGAGATGATCTTGCAGGACGTTCATGTGAGATTGGTGAGAAGGTTGTGGCAAGATACAATGAGCTCAAGGAGAAGTATGAGTGCGTTGGCGATGTCAGAGGACTCGGTGGAATGGTAGGAATAGAGTTTGTCAAGGATAAGAAGACCAAGGAGCCTGCTCCTGAGCTTACCTCTGCGGTCATCACCGAGTGCTGGAAACGTGGCTTGCTGGTTGAGGGCGCAGGAACTTACAATAATGTCATAAGATTCCTTGCACCGCTTGTCATCACAGATGAGCAGCTTGCCGCCGGCCTGGATATCTTCGAGGCAGCAGTGGAGGCGGCGTCTAAGTAGACGCTTGAAAAATTAGAAGATACACGACATAATATATCACAAGGAGGACCCGCGAAAGCGGGAAATGCCTTGTGATAATGTTGAGCGGGAGGGGTACGATGGATTATTTATCACATAATGTTGCTGTGAATCTGAATAGAATGAGGACCTCCAAAGGTATGAGCCTGGATGTGCTGTCTGAGCAGACGGGTGTCAGCAAGAGCATGCTGGCGCAGATTGAGAAGGGCACTGCTAATCCGTCTCTGGGTGTCATGGGCAAGATAGCCAGCGGCCTCAGAGTTGAGTTTCATGAACTTATTGATCCGCCGCCCATGGAGGCCTGTCTTGTGAATCCAGAGGAGCTTGTTCCAATCAAGGAGGCAAAGGGACAGTATAAAGTGTGGACGTGTTTTCCGTATGAGGACAGCCATGAGGTGGAGATATATCGTATAGACATTGAGCCGGGAGGCACATATGTCAGCGGCTCCCATGGTGAGAAGACAAGAGAATACCTGTCGGTTACAGAGGGTGTTCTGACTGTTGAGGCAGGTGATACAAAACAGAAGGTCGGCAAGAACCAGATATACAGGTTTGAGACTGATAAGGTTCATGTGTACAGCAACGATGGGAATGAAAAGGTGAGCTGTATATGTGTATTCCTGGACTATCACTAACATGGAAATATGAGCGGTATTAAGTGTAAAATAATGTACATACAATGTGGTTGTAAAAGATTATCATCTGTCCAATATAATGCACAAAATGTTCAATAAAATAATGTTCTGAAGTGCATGGTAATACAAATAAAGTCAGATAATAAGCCAATCTTAAGAAAATTAAGAAAAGGTGTTGACATGTATTATATTGAGTGGTATCTTAAGTGTGTCAAATATAAAGAACAAGAATTTAAGGCAAAGGAGCCTGGACGAACATTCGTCCGCAGTCTCCTTTGCCTTTTTTGATGCTTGGGGACAAAAACGATCCGGCACCATGATTCTTCTGATTTTACAAAATGTAGTGGAGGTAAGGATTATGAAATTAAAAGACACAGGATTAACATTTCAGGACATTAAGGACAAGGTAGACAAGTACATGATCGAGACATATGAGCGTTTCGATTTCCTCGCTGAGACAGCAAAGGACATGTACATATATGATGAGAACGGCAACGGATATCTTGATTTCTACGCCGGAATCGCAGTAAACAGCGCAGGTAACTGCAATGAGAAGGTTGTTGAGGCTGTCAAGGATCAGGTCGGTGACATCATGCACACATTCAACTATCCTTACACAATTCCACAGGCACTGCTTGCTGAGAAGGTTTGTACGACTATTGGAATGGACAAGATATTCTTCCAGAACTCAGGAACAGAGGCCAATGAGGCTATGATCAAGATGGCCCGTAAGTATGGTATTGAGAAGTATGGTCCAAACCGTTACCATATCGTGACTGCAAAGCAGGGCTTCCATGGAAGAACATTCGGCGCCATGTCAGCAACAGGTCAGCCGGGAAATGGCTGCCAGGTGGGATTTGGTCCTATGACATACGGCTTCTCATATGCACCTTACAACGACCTTCAGGCATTCAAGGATGCATGTACAGAGAACACTATAGCGATCATGGTTGAGCCTGTACAGGGCGAGGGCGGTGTACATCCTGCAACAATGGAATTCATGAAGGGACTCAGAGAGTTCTGTGATGAGAATGACATGCTTCTCCTTATAGATGAGGTTCAGACAGGTTGGTGCAGAACAGGAAATATCATGTCATACATGAATTACGGAATCAAGCCGGATATCGTGTCCATGGCAAAGGCTCTCGGCGGCGGAATGCCGATTGGAGCTATATGTGCAACCGCTGAGGTTGCAAAGGCATTTACACCTGGTTCACATGGAACAACATTTGGTGGACATCCTGTATCATGTGCAGCAGCACTTGCAGAGGTAAATGAGCTGCTTGACAGAGATCTTGCAGGAAATGCAAAGAAGATGGGAGATTACTTCGCAGCAAAGCTTGAGAAGATCCCACATGTAAAGGAAGTAAGACATCAGGGGCTCCTGGTTGGTGTTGAGTTTGATGATACGATCGGCGGTGTGGATGTAAAACATGGATGTCTTGACAGAAAGCTTCTGATCACAGCCATCGGAGCTCATATAATCCGTATGATCCCACCACTTATCGTGAACGAAGAGCAGTGTGATAAGGCTGTTGAGATCATCACAGATGCAGTGGCAGAATTAAGTAAATAGGGGAAACGCGAAGCCCCTGGAAGGAGCGATGTAGATGAAACATTTTGTTGTGACCGTTGGATGTGAATATGGCAGCGGTGGAATAGAGATTGGCAAGATGGTAGCGAAATCTCTGGGAGTTGAGTATTACGACAGAGATCTGATAGATAAGGTCGTTGAGGAGATTGGCGTTGACAGAGATCTTGTCAAGAAGGCGGATCAGGGCGAGACAGTCAAGTATGAATTTGATACAAGCTTTGGACCGCGATATGCAAACCTTACAAACAGGGTTATTTATAAGCAGTTTGAGGTTATCAATAAATTTGCAGAGAAATCTTCCTGTATCATCATAGGACGGTGCAGCAATTATATACTCAAGGACAGAGATGACTGTCTGAATGTATTCATATATGCACCTACAGAAAAGAGGATACAGTATGTCATGGAGAAGAAGGGGCTTGATCATGACAAGGCGGCTGAGCTTGTCAAGTACAACGATGGAATGCTCAGTTCCAGATATAACTACATGACAGGTGGAGATATGAGAGACTGCAGCATGCGAGACATGATGATAGACTCCAGTGTACTTGGCCTTGAGAAAACTGCAAAGTACATACTTCAGATGATAGATCTGAGATTTGAGGATTAAGCATAAAAGAAATTGTGAATTAACATATATATGCAATTCCAACTACATCGCGAATATAGAAAATGACAATGGCGTCAGATGAACACGGAAAGTGTGATTCCTGACGCCATTTTTTTAACATTTTAACAAACTGTGGATGGTGTGCTTGGATGTATTAGAAAGGATGATATTATGGCAGGAAAAAAATCAGAATTTGATAAAGTATTTTCTGCCTGGGACATACTGGTGATAGCCTTTGGAGCCATGATCGGCTGGGGCTGGGTAGTATCCTCAGGCGACTGGATCACGAGAGGTGGAGTAATAGGAGCGGCCATCGGATTTGCACTTGGCGGTGTTATGGTATTCTTCGTTGGACTCACATATGCAGAGCTTACAGCGGCCATGCCTCAGTGCGGCGGCGAGCATGTGTTCAGCTATAAGGCTATGGGACCTATAGGTTCTTACATATGTACATGGGCTATCGTACTTGGATATGTCAGTGTTGTATGTTTCGAGGCGTGTGCACTTCCAACCATCATCACTTATATATATCCAAAGTTCCTTCAGGGATATCTGTACACGGTGGCAGGTTTTGATATCTATGCATCGTGGCTTGCGGTTGCAATAATAGTTGCGATATTTATAACATATATCAATATAAAGGGCGCGAAGACAGCAGCACTTCTGCAGACCATACTTACAGTTGTGATCGGCGGTGTTGGTATTCTTCTCATAGTTGCATCAGTTGTGACAGGAGATGCTTCAAACCTTGACGGACAGATGTTCAACGGAGACTCCACAGGGGAGATATTTAAGACTATCCTCAGAGTTGCTGTTACCACACCATTCTTCTTCATTGGATTCGACGTAATCCCACAGGCTGCAGAGGAGATCAATGTACCTCTCAAGAAAATCGGTAAGATCATGATACTCTCAATTGTTCTTGCGGTTCTTTTCTATGCGCTTATCATCATAGGTGTAGGTTATGTCATGAATTCATCTGAGGTAGCTGCATCCATGGATGGATCAGGTCTTGTTACAGCGGATGCCATGGCAAAGGCGTTCAACAGCAGTATTATGTCGAAAGTTCTTATTGTAGGAGGTATGTGCGGTATCGTTACTAGCTGGAACTCATTCCTCATCGGAGGAAGCCGTGCAATGTACTCCATGGCAGAGTCATACATGATCCCGAAGACATTTGCAAAGCTTCACAAGAAGCACAAGACACCTGTAAATGCACTTTACCTTATCGGTTTCCTCTCAGTTCTCGCACCTCTTGCAGGCCGTAAGATGCTGGTATGGATAGTTGACGCAGGTAACTTTGGATGCTGTCTTGCATATTGCATGGTATCCCTTTCGTTCCTGATACTCAGGAAGAAGGCACCGGATATGAAGAGACCATATAAGGTTAAGCATTATAAGATCGTTGGTGCGCTGGCAGTTCTCATGTCTGGTTTTATGGTTGTGATGTACATAGTTCCAAATTCAGGAAGTGCACTCGTATGGCAGGAATGGGCTATGGCGGGTGGCTGGTCACTTCTTGGTGTGGTATTCTTCATAATATGTAAGCTTAAATATAAAGAAAAATTCGCTTCACATGTCGATGTCCTCATTGATGATGAGATCGTAGATGAGAAAGAGAACAGAGAGGAAGAGGTCAAGGCTGCTATCGAGCTTGTTATGGCTGAGGAGGATGAGACAAAATTTGTTCAGCCTATTGCCTTCAACTACAATCTTCCTGTAAATATTGCATTTGGTACCGGAAAGGTTGCCCAGACCGGTGAACTCACTAAGCCGTATGGTAAGAAAGCGCTCATCGTCACAGGCCGTAGCAGTGCAAAGAAGTCAGGCTTGTATGACAAGGTAAATGACAGTCTGAAAGCAGCAGGTCTTGAGACTGCACTGTTTGATAAGGTTGCACAGAATCCGCTCACTACAACAGCTATGGAAGGTGCAGAATTTGCCAAAGCAAATGGCTGTGATGTGGTCGTTGCCATAGGTGGTGGAAGCATCATGGATTGTGCAAAGGCTATAGCGTTCCTGGCACTCAATGATGGAGATATCAACGATTACATATTTGGCAGAAAGGTCAGCGATACGGCACTTCCACTTGTACTTATTCCTACAACCTGTGGAACAGGTTCAGAGGGAAATGGATTTGCGGTTCTCACCAATCCGGAAAATGGCGACAAGAAGTCACTCAGATGCAATGCCATCGTGGCAAAGGTATCCATCGTGGATCCGGACTGCATGAAGACCATGCCAAAGCATGTGCTTGCGGCAGTTGGATTTGATGCACTGTGCCACTGTATGGAGGCATACACATCAAAGATCTCGCAGCCATTTACAGATGCGCTTGCACTGTATGCGATTGATCTTATCGCCCACAATCTTGTGGATGTATATAAGGGCAGAGGAACCCAGGAGAGCTGGGAGAAGATAACACTGGCCAGCACCATAGGCGGTATGGTCATCAACACAGCCGGAGTCACATTGGCTCACGGAATGGAGCATCCGGCCAGCGGCCTTAAGGACATAGTTCACGGCAAGGGACTTGCAGCTCTGACACCAGTTATCATCGAGGCATCCTACAAGGGAGATCACTTCAAGTTCGCGAAGATCGCCAGAATATTTGGAGGTATCACGGCGGATGATTTGGCACCGAAGATCAGAACTCTTCTGAAGAATCTTGATCTTGACGTCAAGCTTTCAGACCTCGGCATAGAGGAGAAGGATATTCCTTGGATGGCTGAGAACTGTATGAAGGTTTCGGCAGCCAGCATAGCTAACAACCCTGTGGTATTCACACAGGAGGAGATCGCTGAGATATATAAGAAGGCAATGTAAATTGTAATATAAAGGATAGCAAACCGCTGCAGCCGGATGGGTTTCCGACTGTGGCGGTTTTTATTGTGAATTATAGTGCTTGCATATCTTTTCTAATTCTGCGAAGTTTAAGCAATCATGCCTTCGTTTAAAATATTCGCCGGACATGTATTTGTTGTAAAGAACGTTGGCTTTGTTGACTATTTTGTCGTAATTTTCATTACACCATTGGAGCTCCTGCCTGTAGAGTTGCTTTCTTTTGGCAATTTCAGAGGTATCGTGCTTTCTTATTTTGGTATCTATTCTTGATAATTGGGATGTTTCAACTGGAATCATTCTGCTGAAATTGAGAGCGGCGATGATTTTGCTATTTATAATAATTCGAGAAAAATCAATCCTATCAGACATGTTTTCGTGTTTTGGTTTGAAGGATGTTAATGGTATACAATATTTTTGACCATTACAAGTGACTATAATTCCGATATATGGTCGAGTATGTTTAGCTAGTTGTGGACTTGAGTTGTATATTCTGTCATCTTTGGCGTGTAGATTGCGGATATATTTCATATCTATCCAATATAATTTTAATTCGTGTTTCAATATGCCTCCTTATAAAATGTAAAAGGACTATGCGTACATAGTCCTTTTTATAGTTCACCTGAAAGGTGACGCTATTCTGCTGAATGTCCACTTATATAATTGGCAGGACTCTCCATATGACTATAGAATAGCATAGAACCTGCATTTGTCAAGTTGTGTAAGTATAATAATTTGTTATGGTAAAAAATGCAATAACAGCCAAGGATATTTAACAGAATGTTTATAAAAGAATACATATTGTAAAATAAAGAATTTGTGTTATCTTGTTTAATTGGATTGCAGTTTGTATCAGGGAACTACCTACTGCATGAGACAGACTGCAAATATTAAATATAGATAGAAAAGAGACGATGCGTATGCTAAGAAAGAACAGAGAACTCAGACAGACATCCGAGACATTCCTGCTCAGTGCGATACTTGCGCTTTCGGGGGGATTTCAGGATGCATATACATACAATGCCAGAGATGAGGTGTTCTCCAACGCCCAGACAGGAAATGTGGTTCTCATGAGCCAGCATCTTATGATGGGAGATTTTAAGATTGCATTGAGATACCTTTTTCCGTTGATCGCATTTGCACTTGGCGTGCTGGTGGCGGAGAGGATAAGCCATAGATACAAGAATGCATCCCGCATACATTGGAGACAGATAGTTGTGCTGGTGGAGATCGTGATATTGTTTGCGGTTGGATTCATACCGGTGAGGTTCAATCTGCTCGCCACGATGCTTGTGTCATTTGCCTGCTCCATGCAGGTTCAGACTTTCAGAAAAGTAAATGGCTACGGCTATGCCAGCACGATGTGTATAGGAAATCTCCGAAGCGGAACGGAGAGTCTGTCGGTATACCTCAGGGACAAAGAGCCTGGGGCACTCAGAAAGGCCATGCACTATTATGGAATCATCATCATATTCGCACTTGGCGCCGGAGCTGGCGGCGTGTGCACGCTGCATCTGGGGTTCAAGTCGATCTGGATATCCAGTGCACTTCTTATGGTGGCACATCTCATGATGTATAAGGAGAAGAGATAACGCACTGTTTTTATCTGAAGAGTAGCTGGATGTTCAAAATATCACAAAATTATCGCTAAACAGCAAAAAAGCGGCAGAAAGATACAATTTTAAATTATTTTGTATCTTTCTGCCGTTTATTCATAAAAATGCGAAAATATTATGCGCTTACATCCTACCCTCATACACCGCTTCGTTCGTGAACTCGATTCCAAGCTTCTTGAATGTGTTCATATCAACCGCCGACAGTATGGCAGATGTGTGAAGCTGGCATCCGGCAAGCTTTGGAAGCTGCTGCAGAGCAAGCTTGGCATTTGGATCTGATACTGCACACATGGACAGGGCGATGAGAACCTCGTCTGTGTGGAGTCTTGGATTCTTGCTGCCAAGGTACTGAGTCTTGAGCTTCTGTATAGGCTCGATAAATGTTCTTGAGATCAGGTGTGTCTTCTTGTCGATGCCGCCAAGTATCTTGATGGCATTCAGGAGGACTGCTGATGAAGGTCCGAGAAGGTCTGAGGTAGAACCTGTGACGATGGTTCCGTCTGGCAGCTCAAGTGCAGCGGCAGCAGAACCGGTCTCTTCGGCAAGCTTGTTAGCAACAGGGACAACGGCGCGGTCATCCACGGTGATCTTTGCCTGCTTCATGATGAGTTCTTGCTTGTAGACCTCATCCTTTGTAGCCTCGTCTCTGACAAATCTGTTCACGGACTGATAATATCTTCTGATGATCTCCTGCTTTGAAGCCTCCTGACAAGCCTCGTCGTCAACGATGCAGTTTCCTGCCATGTTGACACCCATGTCTGTAGGTGACTTGTATGGGCAGTGTCCGTAGATTCCCTCGAACATAGCCGCAAGGACAGGGTAGATCTCTATATCACGGTTGTAGTTGACTGTGGTCTCACCGTATGCTTCCAGATGGAACGGATCGATCATATTCACATCGTTGAGGTCGGCAGTTGCAGCCTCGTATGCCAGGTTTACAGGGTGCTTGAGAGGAATATTCCAGATAGGGAATGTCTCAAACTTTGCATAGCCAGCCTTCACACCGCGCTTATTCTCATGGTAGAGCTGGGAGAGGCATGTAGCCATCTTGCCGCTTCCAGGGCCAGGTGCTGTGACGATGACGAGAGGTCTGGTAGTCTCAACATACTCGTTCTTGCCGTATCCCTCATCGCTGACGATCTTTTCTACGTTGTTTGGATATCCGTCGATTGAATAGTGGTGGTAAACCTTGATCCCTATTGCTTCAAGCTTCTTCTGGAAAACATCCGCAGAAGACTGTCCAGCGTATCTGGTGATTACCACACTGCTCACATACAGTCCCTTTTCTTTGTATACGCCTATAAGTCTGATGACATCCTGATCGTAAGTGATGCCGAGGTCGTGTCTGATCTTGTTGCGCTCTATGTCGGCAGCATTTATAGATATGATCATCTCAGCCTGGTCTGCAAGCTGGAGAAGCATCTGAAGCTTACTGTCCGGAGCGAATCCTGGAAGGACTCTGGATGCGTGATAGTCATCGAATAACTTTCCACCAAATTCCAGATACAGCTTGTCTCCGAACTGTCCGATCCTCTCTCTGATATGCTCAGACTGCATGGACAGATATTTGTCATTGTCAAAGCCAATTTTTCTCATCTTGTGAATCTCCTTAAACTATAATTGAACAGACATATGGTTTTGTCTGTGTATCTCTTTATGAAATAATGTAATAAGTAAGAATGCTTAAATTTATAAAGCGTCCTATAAGAGAATACCACACAGATGGGAGAAAAAACAGAGGAAAGTTCGGCAAAATTGCAAATGTAATAATGCAGTAAATTTTTTCTGTATTATAGTGTTTTATATTGAAAATGATGGATGGATTGGGTAGAGTAAGGGTATGGGAGTAATGCTCGCAAATAGCAGGAACAGGAGGTACAGACATGAGTGCAGATTACATCACAATGACCATACCAAAGCAGAAAAGGATAGCTCTTATCGCCCATGATGCGAAGAAGGAAGAGCTCATCAGATGGTGCGAGGACAACAGGAACATACTGAGCCAGCATGAGTTGTGTGGAACGGGAACTACAGCCCGCATGATAACAGACAGGACAAATCTTCAGGTGAAGGGCTACAACAGCGGTCCGCTTGGAGGAGACCAGCAGATAGGTGCGAAGATTGTTGAGGGAAGGATAGATTTCGTGGTTTTCTTCTCGGATCCCCTGACCGCAGCTCCACACGATCCGGATGTGAAGGCTCTGCTCCGTATCGCTCAGGTGTACGACATACCGATGGCGAACAACAAAGCCACAGCGGACTTTATGATCCAGTCCAAGCTGATGGATGAGCCATACGACCATAAGGTCATCAACTTCCAGAAGAATATCGACAACAGGGCGAACACGCTGGGGAAATAATTGTATAGTGATAATGAAGTCTAAGAATCCACAGGATATCTGGCAAATGTCAGCCGACCTGTGGATTTTTTCTATTTTAGGCAGAGATAGTGGAGGGGCCTGGTTCCATCGGCGGTATAATTTTTCCGGAATGTTGTCAAAAAAATTATGTGAATAAAAGGAGAGGCTTATGAGAAGGATGAAACGATTTATGGCATTTGCACTGTCGGCGGCTATGATGCTGGCCACGGTGAATATGCCGGAAGTGACCGCCTGGGCACAGGATACCGGCAAGGTGACATATTATTCAACATGGAGTGCTGCAAAAAATACTGTGGTTAAGAAATAATGAACCACATGGCACTGGATATATAGAATTATAGAGTTACAACACGCGGATGTATTGCAGGATTTGCAATACATCCGTTTTGTATATATAATGGGGTGGATGTAAAACATATTTGTATTGAGGTAAATGCATTTGAAAGTTGCAAAATGGATCATGCGGGCCATAGTTGTTCTGGTGGTCGGAGTCATGCTGACTGCGGTGATCATATCCGCCGGGCTTGGAAGACAGGCGCGTATGACGATGAAAGAAGAAAAAAAGGCAAAAGCGAAAAGCTCTTACACAGAAAAAGAGATGACCATAACTGAGAAGTTCCGGGACATTAACATACAGGTGGCAGACGACATGGATGTGAAACTGGTGGAATCCGACGATGACAAATGTCACATCACATATTTTGATTCGCCCGACGTCGTACATTCCGTGACGGTGCAGGATGATGCGCTGGTCATGACCTGTGCCGACAACAGGATATTTGGCTCAGACATAGGCTTTGGAGACGATCCTTATGTCGTGGTGAGTATACCGGAGGGAGAGTATGGAGATATATCCATGACCTCGAAGACGGGAACTCTGGTGTCCAGTGTGCAGATATCCTGTGGGACATTTGAAGTAACTGAGGTGAATGGCGGAGCGTATCTGTCCAATATAACCGCAGAAAATGTAAATGTCGTCACAGATTCCGGTGAGGTCACCATGGCTTCTGTGGATGCGGATAGTGTGAAGGTGAATGGCAGCAGCGGCGACTTTTCGATAATGAACGTCCACGGCGACAATGTCATAATATCTGCGGGCAAGGGTTTGCTTGAGGGGTATAATATAAAGGCGGCAAAGGTTGGACAGTTCATGACATCTTCAGGAGATATAAATGTAGATGCGTGCGATGGACATATGCTCTGGTTTGCGACGGAGAGTGGTAACGTGGATATATCATTCTTGTCGGAGAAACGTTTCCTTGTGAACAGCAAGAGCGGAGAGGTGGACATACCTGAGTCCCATATGGAAAATGAAAACAAGTGCATTGTCGATACCACATCGGGAGATGTCCAGATAAAATATGTTGACAGATAGAACGACTGAGTTTGGAAGGTTATAATATGGAATTAAAATTTGTTGATATTCATGATTATAGAAAACAGGTAAAGCACCTGTTCGTGACTGCGTTCCCAAGGGAAGAAAGACCTCCTATGTGGATGCTCACCAGAAGATGCAGACAGGGAAAGGCGAGGTTTCGTGCGGTTGTGGACTCGGGCAGGTTTGTCGGACTGACATATGTGATAGGTGATGACAGGGTGAAAACGCTCATGTTCCTTGCGATAGATGAATCGGCAAGAGATGGTGGATACGGCTCTGCAATATTAAAAAGGGTGAGAACAGAGTATCCGGATCAGAAGCTGTTTCTGAATATCGAGCCCCTTGATGAGAATGCGCCGAATTACGACCAGAGGTGCCGGAGAAAGGCGTTCTACGAGCGCAATGGCCTGTCCTGCCTGGATTACCAGGTCAGAGAAGCCGGTGTTACATATGAGATGATGACCTACGGGGAGTACGTGACACGGGACGAATACGAAGAGGTTATGAGAGTCATGTATGGCTCTCTTCTATATAAGATAATAAAGCGCATGTAAATGCAAATGTACAGGAAAGGAGATCTGTGACATGGCAAAGATGGTGAAGATAATAAAAAAGAAAGATGAATACTCAATGGAATATGAAGTGGGCGATGTGCTCAAGGTGGACAGCACATGGTACGGCGGCGTGACTGTGCTCGGCAAGACCGGTGTGCCGGTGTCCATAGATAAGGATGAATATGAGGAGGTTCAGGATATTTCTGAGCCGGAGAAAGCTGAACCTACGAGCATTGAGGAAGGACTCAGACCTGCGGGACAGGGCGTTTCAACAGAAGCCTTTGACCATTTGAAGGAGATCGAAGATGAGGTCCGCGGCGCTGTGAAGGATCTTATTGCAGTTGCGGGACTTGAACCCGGCGATGCACTGGTGGTCGGCTGCTCATCCAGCGAAGTTGCAAATATGAGGATAGGCTCATTCTCCAGTGAGGAGATCGGCAAATGTATAGCGGGAGCAATACTCGATGAACTCAAAGACACAGGTGTCTACATGGCGGCGCAGTGCTGTGAACATCTGAACAGGGCAATAATAGTTGAGAAGGAATATGCAAAGGCGAACAGGATACCGATAGTCAATGTTGTGCCACAGCTCAAGGCGGGCGGTTCATTTGCCACAGCGGCATACGCAGATATGAAGGAGCCAGTGGCTATCGAGGCTATACAGGCACAGGCAGGCATTGATATAGGAGATACTCTCATAGGCATGCATCTTGCGCCGGTGGCCGTTCCGGTCAGATCTGAGCACAGCATGGTTGGAAGTGCACATGTGGTTATGGCGAGAACCCGTGCAAAATACATTGGCGGTGCGAGAGCCTGCTATCGCTAAAAAATAAAGAATTACCCGGAGGTATGACGTGTACGACAATATTATATTTGACTTATATGGAACATTGATAGACATTCACACTGATGAGGAGGACATCGCTGTGTGGAAACATATGTGTGAGTTCTATGCGCAGCACGGAGTGAAATACAATCCGGCAGGACTCAGATCAAGGTACAAGAGACAGATCAGACGCGCAGAACAGGCCATGGCAAAGAAGAGGTTCAAATTCCCTGAGATACAGATACTTGAGGTATTTGAGCAGCTCACGTTGAAAAAAGATCAGACACCGTCCGATTGTGCAGAGCTGACAGTGGCTGCGGCTCAGGAGTTCCGCAAGGCGTCTACAGGATATATAAGACTGTATGACGGCGTGACGGATATGCTCGAACAGCTCAAGCAGGCCGGAAAGAAATTATACGTTCTGTCAAATGCACAGAGAGTTTTCACCTTCCCTGAGGTTCAGTCACTTGGCATAGAGGGATATTTTACAGATATATCGCTCTCTTCGGATTTCGGTGCAATGAAGCCGGATGCAGCGTTCTATCAGCAGCTCCTGGACAGAAATCATATCAATCCGAACAGATCCATAATGGTGGGAAATGACGCGGTATGTGATGTGCTGGCGGCGAAGCAGGTCGGACTCCACACCTGTTATGTACACTCCAATATATCCCCGGTGGATGATGCCGACAGAGACATAAAAGCAGACATAATTATGGATGAGGTAAATGTGCCGGAGATGTGCAGACTTATCCTTGATGATGCCGACAGATAAGACCGGTCATATCCGAATATAAAAAAGAACTATTCGTCTTTAGTTAAAACGAATAGTTCTTTTTATTCTATATAGGATCTAGCTGAAAAGCTCTCCGTGCTTCTCGTAATCGGTAATACGTGAGATGGAGTTGTCATCATTTACAAATACGACCTTAGGCGTGTGCTCCTTTACCTCCTCAGGGGTCATTGATGCGTAGCACATGAGAATGATGTGATCTCCGACCTGGACCTGACGGGCAGCAGCACCGTTGAGGCACATAACTCCTGATCCCGGCTCTCCGGCTATGGTGTATGTCTCGAAACGATTACCATTTTCTATGTCAACAATCTGTACTAATTCATACTCGAGGATTCCGGCGGCCTTTAAAAGCTCAGAATCTACAGTTATACTGCCGACGTAATTGAGCTCAGCCTGAGTTACAACTGCGCGGTGTATCTTACTCTTTAACATCGTAATATTCATAAGATTTGCCTTTCTATGCTGTATGCATCCTGTTTACCGCAATTATAATATCATAAATTGACAATATTGCAACAGTAAATAAAATCATTTCTTGATTATATTATTGACATGTGCAAAAATAACTGAAAGAGAGTTGTAGACCGGACATTTGGAAAGGTGGACAATGGAGAGTCAGAATTACTTAACTATTGCAATAGAAAAGATGGGGCACGTCATGCTTGATGACAGGCATATGAAAGCCTCTGACATATATAAAACAGCGGTTAAGCTTCACAAAAAAGAGGATTATAATCCGCCTTCTTATAATGAAGATAAGTTTAAGGTCAGATCGGTGTTTGAGAAGGGCGGACTGTGCTTTTATGTGATGCCTAAAGACGGCAGGGCGACGGAGTTCTTCATGTATATACACGGCGGAGGATTTGTGTCGAGGATAACACACAATGAATGGAAGTTTGTGTTCGACACGGTGGAGAGAACCGGCTATGGGGCGGTGGTTCCGATATACCCGCTTGCGCCGGAGCATTCGGTGACAGAGGCACTGGATATGCTTACGGGTGCGTATGACAAGCTGTGTGACTCGGAGGATGTCCAGCGTCTGGTGCTTCTCGGACATTCATCCGGAGGCTGTCTGGCGTTATCGCTTGCCATACAGTTGTGGAAGAAGGGCAGGAGAAGACCGGACAAGCTCATACTGTGCTCCCCGGTTCTTGACACGGAATTTGAGGACACGGAGCTTGAACAGAAGATGAGTGACAAGAGCCGTTTTATGTACAGATATTACTACACGCCGGGGATAAAGCATTTCCTCTCTGCTTACTGGGTGAAGGATGCGGCAGGCAGGACGGATATGACAAGTCCCGTGTATTACGACATAACGGATATATGCGATGAGATGGATATATTCACGACAAATGACGACATGCTCAACTGCTATGCCAGAAGGCTGTATGATAACGCGAGCAGGACGAATATGAAGGTGCATTACTATCAGTATTATGCGGTGACACACGATTATCTCGAGCATCCCCTCATACCGGAGTGCAAGACCATCATGAAGAAGATCGCCGGCTGCATCAAGGGAGATTCGGATTTTGTACCTGCTGACATAGAGAATGACATCTGGTGCAGGGCGATGATGGCGGAGCGTTATCCAAAGTTATATGAGGACAACGAGGCCATAAAGCTCACGGACAAATTAGGCATCGAGCATAAGAAGAGGAATGCCAGATACACATTTTACGACAGGACAGTCATGATGGAGAGGCTGGTCGCTGTGGACGAGAGGGTCCGAAACTTCATAAACAGATATGCGGACGGAATTATCGTCAATGTCGGATGCGAACTGGATACCATGTTTTCCCGTGTGGATAACGGCCGTATAAAGTGGTACAATGTTGATCTCCCGGAGCGCATAGATATAAGAAGAAAATACATGGAGATCCGGGACAGAGAGGTCAACATAGGAAGTTCAATATTTGATTACGAATGGCTTGATGAAGTGCAGAAGCCTCAGAATGTGGCGATCCTGTTTGTTGTATACGATATGATGAGATATTTTGACAAGGACAAGCTGAAGTTGTTCCTGGATGCGATATGGAAGAAGTATCCGGGGGCTGAGGTTGTATTTGATGCCAAGAATTCGGTTGCAAAACACAGATGGAACAGAAGCGTGTTCATGGGTAAAAACAAAGGAACGATGCTGCGGGTGAGCATAGATAACTGCACAAGTCTTATGTATGACTGGAACATCAAGTACAAGATACTCTGTGATGAACCGATACTCAGAGAAGCGGATCTTGAGAGAATGTTCTCACACAGTGAGGCGAGAAGGTTCAGACATGCCATAAAGAAGAAGTATGACAAGGTCATACATTTGCGGCTTGGCACGGAACATTTCCTTGATAATATGTAATCAGTGTATGCGGACTAAGGCGGACTAAGCTAAGAAGGAAGAGACAGGTAGAGATATGGACACACAACAGATAAAGAAATTTACCAGAAACTGGTGCATACTGGTTGGATCGGTATGTCTTATTGCTGGAATTGTTATAGGAATATTTATAGGAAGAGCGGGAGGATTTACCAACTCCAAGGCATCTCCGGGGCTTTCCTATGAATCGGGATATACGCTCGAGGATACGGAGATAACCAGTCTTATATATGACAATTACTGGAACTATATACCGACAGCGTACATCAATGTCGGAGAACTCGGCCCTGATGCGCTGCTGTACAAGATCAGCGACAAGGTGGAGAGAAACAATCTCGATGTTGAGAAGTTCTACACGGGCGACGATGGATATATGCATTACAGCGATGACAATATAAAGGACACACTGGTGGGTGTGGATCTGTCAACATTCCAGTCAGACATAGACTGGGAGACTCTGGCGAAGAACAAAGACATAGATTTTGTTATGCTCAGAGTGGGTTACAGAGGCTACACGCAGGGCGGACTGATGCTGGATTCAAGCTTTGAGGACAGTAAGGCGGCCGTCATCAAATACAAAATACCGACAGGGCTTTACTTCTTCACCCAGGCGATAACATATGACGAGGGTGTAGAGGAAGCGAATTTTGTCCTCAAACAGATAGGCAAGATGAACGTCAAGTATCCTATAGTTATCGACTCGGAGCTTATCGGCGACAGTGAGGCGAGAGGCGACAACGCATCGAATGATGAGAGAACGGATGGCATAGTCGGCTTCTGTGAGACGATAAAGGCGGCAGGCTACACGCCGATGATATATGCCAGCAGGAATATGTTTGCACAGTGCCTTGACATGGACAGACTCGGGGATTACGAGCTGTGGCTTGCACATTATGCAAATGTTCCTAATTTCCCATACAAATATACAGGATGGCAGTACACCGAGTCCGGAACCGTTGACGGTATATCCGGAGACGTGGATCTGGATCTCTGGTTCAAATAATAAACCTTGAATAAACGTGTTATCACAGCCCCGGTTGTTACATATTATAAATGGAATAAACAACCGGGGCTGGATGTTTTATATGGCAACAAAAATTATGATAGATGCCGGGCACGGCGGATATGACAACGGTGCATCGTATGAGGGCAGGCTTGAGAAAAACGATAACCTGAACCTGGCGCTGGCACTTGGGGATGAACTCACCCGCAGGGGATATGATGTGGTATACACCAGAACGGAGGATGTATACGATTCTCCGGTCCGCAAAGCACAGAAGGGAAATGAGAGCGGGGCAGATTATTTTATATCGCTTCACCGCAACTCTGCACCGGAGGCCAACAAGTACAGCGGAGTGCAGACCCTTGTCTACGATAAAAGCGGAGTGAAATACAATCTTGCACAGGAGATCAACAGCGAGCTTGAAAAGCTGGGCTTTCGAAATATAAATGTTGAGGAGAGGCCGGGGCTGGCGGTGCTGCGCCGGACTGAAATGCCCGCAGTGCTCATAGAAACAGGCTTTATCAACAACGATTACGACAATTACCTGTATGATTACAATTTTGAAGCCATAGCAGACGCAATAGCAAATGCTGTGGACGAGACAATCGGCGCGTGAGCGTGAGCCTGGCAATAAACGGATTTGAGTCAGGCCGGGTAAAAAATAAAAAAATTGTTGACATTGCATTTGCAGTGTGTTACATTAAGCAACGATGAACTGCCGAAGACAGTAGGTGCCCCAGGGCGTAAGATGTTATATCACCTACCGAGGAAAGATATCGTTATTGAATTAACAATCTACTCTCAGGTCTTAGGGCTTTGAGAGTTTTTTTATATCTTGGAATGTGCAGTCATTAGTAAAATAAGGAGGCGCATTATGGCAAAGGTAGAGTTAAAGAAGCCAATAGTAGAAGAGATCAAGGCAAATCTTGAAGGCGCTGCTACTGCAGTAGTTGTAGACTATCGTGGTCTTACAGTTGAGCAGGATACACAGCTCCGTAAGAATTTAAGAGAAGCTGGTGTTGTATACAAGGTATACAAGAACACAATGGTTAACTTCGCTATCGAGGGAACAGAGTTCGAAGGCCTTAAGGGTTGTTTAGAGGGACCAACTGGTCTTGCAATCTGCAAGGATGACGCTACAGCGGCTGCAAGAGTTCTTGCAGACTTCGCAAAGAATGCCCCAGCTCTTGAGCTTAAGGGCGGCGTTGTAGAAGGTACATTCTACGATGCAGAAGGAATCCAGGTTATTGCAAAGATCCCTTCAAGAGACGCGCTTATTTCCAAGTTCCTTGGAAGTATCCAGTCACCTATCGCAAACTTCGCTCGTGTTATCAAGCAGATCGCAGAGCAGAAGGAGGCTTAATATTAAGCCTGATAGAACATCTGATGTATATATCGGCACTGCCGGGATCATATGCTGTCAGATATTCAACTGTCTATATCATGGACAAAGGGTATCCGCATGATACGAGAATGATGTGTGGATGCATTACAAAATAACAAATTATATTATATGGAGGAAAAACATAATGACAACTCAGGAAATTATTGAAGTAATCAAAGGTTTATCAGTATTAGAGTTAAACGACTTAGTTAAGGCTTGTGAAGAGGAGTTCGGCGTATCAGCAGCAGCAGGTGTTGTAGTTGCAGCAGCAGGTGCAGACGGTGCAGCAGCAGCCGAGGAGAAGGATTCATTCAACGTAGAGCTTACAGAGGTTGGTCCTAACAAGGTTAAGGTTATCAAGGTTGTTCGTGAGCTTACAGGCTTAGGTCTTAAGGAAGCTAAGGACGCTGTAGATGGTGCTCCAAAGGTAATCAAGGAGGACGCTACTAAGGAAGAGGCTGAGGAAGCTAAGACAAAGCTCGAGGCTGAGGGCGCTAAGGTTACATTAAAGTAATTTGATCCTTATTTTATTATCAGACTTTATTCGGCCTGGCGGAGATGGATCTCATCCCGCCGGGCCGGTTTTTCTATACATCTTTTCTCAATTAATAAAAAAATCTAAAAAAATTCCAAAATATAGTTGACAAATATTGCATTTGCTGTTAGGATAGTAAACTGTCACTATTATGGCTTCGTGTGCATACGCATCATAATATGGTGATAAATGGCTTTAAAACACTTATTTAAACTAAGGTTTGTCTTAAAAAGCATAAAAATAAATTCCAAGGGGTGAATGTGTCGATGGAAAAGAACAGAATTAGTCCTGTCAAGTCTGGAAAAGGCTACAGAATGAGCTACGCTAAGCAGAAGGACGTCCTGGAGATGCCTAACTTCATAGAGGTTCAGAAGAATTCATACAACTGGTTCTTAACTGACGGTCTGAAGGAAGCATTCAGGGATATTTCTCCTATCACTGATTACTCTGGACAGTATAGTCTTGAATTCGTAGATTTTCAGTTCTGTAAAGATGACTTGAAGTACAGTATCGAGGAATGCAAGGAGAGAGATGCAACATATGCGGCGCCTCTCAGAGTCAAGGTCAGACTCAGAGTCGGAGATGCTAAGGAGATGTCAGATCATGAGATATTCATGGGTGATCTTCCTCTTATGACAGAGACAGGAACATTCGTTATCAATGGTGCAGAGCGAGTTATAGTAAGCCAGTTAGTGCGTTCACCTGGTATTTACTATGATATAACACATGATAAGGTTGGTAAGAAGCTGTATGCATGTACAGTAATTCCTAACAGAGGTGCATGGCTGGAGTATGAGACAGATTCCAACGATGTATTCTATGTTCGTGTGGATAGAACCAGAAAGGTACCTGTGACTGTTCTTATCCGTGCACTTGGTCTTGGAACAGATCAGGAGATCATAGATTTATTTGGCGAGGAGCCAAAGATCATGGAGAGTCTTAACAAGGATCCTGCAAAGTCATATGCAGAGGGCGTGGTAGAGCTTTACAAGAAGATCAGACCGGACGAGCCTTCAGTAGTTGAGAATGCAGAGAGCCTTATTAATGCTATGTTCTTTGATGCGAGAAGATACGATCTTGCAAAGGTTGGACGTTACAAGTTCAACAAGAAGCTTGCTCTCAAGGCTCGTATAGCAGGACATGTCCTTGCTGAGGATGCTATCGATCCTAGCACAGGAGAGGTTATCGCTGAAGCTGGAACAACACTATCAGAGGAGCTTGCAGACACAATTCAGGATGCAGCAGTTCCTTATGTTATGATCCAGACAGAGGAGAGAAACGTTAAGGTTCTTTCTAATATGATGGTCAACATTGCCAACTATGTGGATTTTGATCCTGCTGAGCTTGGCATTGTGGAGAGAGTATATTATCCGGTTCTCGAGGGACTCCTCGAGGAGTATGGCGATGATACAGAGAAGCTCAAGGCTGCCATAGAGAGAGACATGTCAGACCTCGTACCAAAGCATATTACAAAGGAAGACATATTTGCTTCCATAAATTACAACATTCACCTCGAGTATGGCATTGGTAATGACGATGACATCGACCATCTGGGCAACAGACGTATCAGAGCGGTTGGAGAGCTTCTTCAGAACCAGTATAGAATCGGTCTTTCAAGACTTGAGAGAGTTGTAAGAGAGAGAATGACAACACAGGATGCTGAGTCTATCACACCTCAGTCCCTTATCAATATCAAGCCTGTAACGGCTGCTGTTAAGGAGTTCTTCGGAAGTTCACAGTTGTCACAGTTTATGGATCAGAATAACCCTCTGTCAGAGCTGACTCATAAGAGAAGACTTTCAGCCCTTGGCCCTGGTGGACTTTCACGAGACAGAGCCGGATTCGAGGTCCGAGATGTACACTATACACACTACGGTAGAATGTGTCCTATCGAGACCCCTGAGGGTCCTAACATCGGACTTATCAACTCACTGGCTACATATGCGCGTATCAACGAGTATGGTTTCGTTGAGGCTCCATATAGAAAGCTTGATAAGACAGATCCTTCTAACCCTGTTGTTACAGATGAGGTTGTTTACCTTACAGCAGACGAGGAGGATAGATACAGAGTAGTACAGGCTAATGAGCCTATAGATGAGAATGGACACTTTGTCAAGAACAATGTATCAGGAAGATTCAGAGCTGATACAACCGAGTTCCCTAAGTCAAAGGTTGATCTCATGGATGTATCACCTAAGATGGTATTCTCAGTTGCTACATCGATGATCCCATTCCTTCAGAACGATGATGCTAACCGTGCCCTCATGGGATCAAACATGCAGCGTCAGGCGGTTCCTCTTATGATGACAGAGTCAGCAGTGGTTGGAACAGGTATGGAGGCAAAGGCTGCTGTAGATTCAGGTGTCTGCGTCGTTGCCAAGAGAGACGGTGTTGTAGAATATTCAAACAGCACAGAGATCTGTGTAAGAGCAGATGAGGATGGAACAAAGGATGTATATCACATCATCAAGTTTGCACGAAGCAACCAGGGTAACTGTATGAACCAGAGACCTATCGTGTTCAAGGGTGACCACGTAAAGGCTGGAGAGGTTATCGCAGATGGCCCTTCAACATCTGGCGGAGAGATCGCACTTGGTAAGAACCCACTGATCGGTTTCATGACATGGGAAGGTTACAACTACGAGGATGCGGTTCTTCTCAGCGAGAGACTTGTACAGGATGATGTATACACATCAATTCATATAGAGAAATACGAGTGTGAGGCTCGTGATACCAAGCTTGGTAAGGAGGAGATCACAAGAGATCTTGCAGGTCTGTCAAATGATGTCCTCAAGGATCTTGATGAGAATGGTATCATCAGAATCGGCGCAGAGGTTCGTGCCGGTGATATCCTCGTTGGAAAGGTTACTCCAAAGGGAGAGACTGAGCTGACAGCAGAGGAGAGACTTCTTCGTGCCATCTTCGGTGAGAAGGCAAGAGAGGTAAGAGATACATCACTGAAGGTTCCACACGGAGCATTCGGTATTGTTATAGATGCAAAGGTATTTACACGTGCTGATGGAGACGATCTTCCGGCAGGCGTAGACAAGAAGGTCAGAGTATATATAGCACAGAAGAGAAAGATCCAGGTCGGAGATAAGATGGCTGGTCGTCATGGTAACAAGGGTGTAGTTTCACGAGTGCTCCCTGTTGAGGATATGCCATTCCTTCCAAACGGACGTCCTCTTGATATCGTGCTTAACCCACTGGGCGTTCCTTCACGAATGAACATCGGACAGGTCCTCGAGATCCATCTCGGACTTGCTTCACAGGTTCTTGGATTCAAGGTATCCACTCCTGTATTCAATGGTGCTACAGAGTTTGACATCATGGATACACTGGAGATGGCCAATGACTATGCAAATGGTACATGGGAAGACTTCGAGGCTAAGTACAAGGATACAGTAAAGCCTGAGGTTATGGATTACCTCTACACGAACAGAGACCACAGAGCAGAGTGGAAGGGCGTGCCTATCAACAGAACAGGTAAGGTTCAGCTCCGTGATGGTAGAACAGGTGAGAACTTTGATGCCCCTGTAACTATCGGTTACATGCATTACCTCAAGCTGCACCATCTGGTTGATGATAAGATCCATGCTCGTTCAACCGGTCCATACTCACTGGTAACACAGCAGCCACTGGGTGGTAAAGCTCAGTTTGGTGGACAGCGTTTTGGAGAGATGGAGGTTTGGGCTCTTGAGGCTTATGGTGCTTCATACACACTGCAGGAGATTCTGACAGTTAAGTCTGATGATGTTGTAGGACGTGTTAAGACATATGAGGCTATTATCAAGGGCGACAATATACCAGCACCTGGTGTGCCTGAGTCATTCAAGGTACTTCTCAAGGAGTTCCAGGCTCTCGGACTTGATGTAAGAGTCGTAAGAGAGGAAGAGGACGAGGAAGGCAACAAGAAGATGGTTGAAGTTGATCTCAGCGAGACCATGGAAGCTTATGATTACAACACAAGTATCAAGAGACTTCTCAGCGACAGATCATCAGACAGAGACGATGATATGGATGAGAGCGATGCACCTGAGGTGTTCAGAGGCGATGACGCAGATGAGCTTCAGGCAAGCGGATTCTCAGAGGTTGATGAGAACGGCGATATAAGTGATATGGAAGACCTCGGCGATTCAGATTATATGGATAATAATGAGGAAGAATAAGAAAGGAGCTTTGTAAGATGCCAGAATACAATGTAGACAATGCAGAACAGGAAAAGTCATTGAACTTTGACGCAATAAAAATCGGACTTGCATCTCCTGAAAAGATAAGAGAATGGTCACATGGTGAGGTAAAGCGCCCTGAGACTATCAACTATAGAACACTTAAGCCTGAGAAGGACGGTCTGTTCTGTGAGAGAATATTTGGACCACAGAAGGACTGGGAGTGTAATTGTGGTAAGTACAAGAAGATCAGATTCAAGGGAATCGTGTGTGATAAGTGTGGAGTTGAGGTAACAAAGTCCAACGTTCGTAGAGAGCGTATGGGACATATTGAGCTCGCTGCTCCTGTATCACATATATGGTACTTCAAGGGAATCCCTAGCCGTATGGGACTGATCCTTGATATATCACCAAGAGTGCTTGAGAAGGTACTGTACTTCTCATCATATATAGTAACAGATCCAAAGGATACTCCGCTTGCTTACAAGCAGATCCTCAACGAGCAGGAGTTCAGAGAGGCAGAGAAGGAGTATGGTTACGGTTCATTCGTTGCAGAGATGGGCGCAGAGGCTATACAGAAGCTTCTCAAGGCAATAGACCTTGATGCCGAGAGTGCAGAGCTTAAGAAAGAGCTTGAGACATGCAGCGGCCAGAAGCGTACAAGGATCATCAAGAGACTTGAGGTAATGGAGGCATTCAGAACATCAGAGAACAGACCTGAGTGGATGATCATGAATGTAATACCTGTTATCCCACCAGATATCAGACCTATGGTACAGCTTGAAGGTGGAAGATTTGCAACATCAGACCTCAACGATCTGTACAGAAGAATCATCAACAGAAATAATCGTCTCCGCAGACTCCTTGATCTCGGTGCTCCTGAGATCATCGTGAGAAATGAGAAGAGAATGCTTCAGGAAGCAGTTGATGCACTTATAGATAACGGTAGACGTGGACGTGCGGTAACAGGCCCTGGTAACAGAGCACTGAAGTCACTTTCAGAGATGCTGAAAGGTAAGCAGGGACGTTTCCGTCAGAACCTTCTTGGTAAGCGAGTTGACTACTCAGGACGTTCAGTTATCGTAGTTGGACCAGAGCTTAAGATTTACCAGTGCGGTCTCCCTAAGGAGATGGCTATCGAGCTGTTCAAGCCATTTGTTATGAAGGAGCTTACAGCTACAGGTAAGGCAAACAATATCAAGCAGGCAAAGAAGATGGTAGAGAAGCTTGAGCCACAGGTTTGGGACATTCTTGAGGATGTCATCAAGGAGCATCCGGTTATGCTTAACCGTGCCCCTACACTTCACAGACTTGGAATCCAGGCATTTGAGCCAGTGCTTGTAGGCGGTAAGGCTATAAAGCTTCACCCGCTCGTATGTACAGCCTTCAATGCCGATTTCGATGGAGATCAGATGGCTGTCCATCTTCCACTTACAGTAGAGGCACAGGCTGAGTGTAGATTCCTTCTGCTTTCACCTAACAACCTGCTGAAGCCATCAGATGGTGCGCCTGTTGCCGTTCCTTCACAGGATATGGTACTTGGTATCTACTATCTGACAATGGAAAAGGAAGGCGAGATCGGAGAGGGAAGATATTTTAAGTCCAAGAATGAGGCAATACTTGCATATGAGAATGGTGGAATTACACTTCACACCAAGATCCATGTAAGAAGAACCGGTGAGTTCGAGGGCGAGGAAGTTACAGGTGTTATCGATACAACACTTGGAAAGCTCCTCTTCAATGAGATCATTCCACAGGATCTCGGATATGTAGACAGAACTGTTCGTGAGAACGCTCTGAAGCTTGAGATAGATTTCCATGTAGGAAAGAAGCAGCTCAAGCCAATCCTTGACAAGTGTATCAATACACACGGTGCAACAAAGACTGCAGAGGTTCTTGATGATGTCAAGGCAATAGGATATAAGTATTCAACAAGAAGTGCTATATCAGTATCTATTTCAGATATGAAGGTGCCTGATGAGAAGAAGGATATCCTTGAGGATGCACAGAAGCTCGTTGACCAAATCACCAAGAAGTTCAGACGTGGTCTTGTTTCAGACGAGGAGAGATATCAGGCAGTAGTTAAGATCTGGGAGAAGGCAGATAAACATCTGCAGGATCTCCTGTTCGCAGGTCTTGATAAATATAACAATATATTCATGATGGCTGATTCTGGAGCCCGTGGTTCTAATCAGCAGATCAAGCAGCTTGCAGGTATGCGAGGACTGATGGCAGATACAACAGGTAAGACCATTGAGCTCCCAATCAAGTCTAACTTCCGAGAGGGACTTGACGTTCTGGAGTATTTCATTTCGGCGCATGGTGCTCGTAAGGGTCTGTCAGATACAGCTCTTCGTACAGCCGATTCAGGATACCTGACAAGACGACTTGTAGATGTATCACAGGATCTTATAATCAGAGAGCCTGATTGTAGTATAGGAAGAGATTCAATTCCGGGTATGGTCATTGAGGCCTTCAGAGAGGGCAAGGAAATGATCGAGGAGTTTCAGGAGAGAATCACAGGACGTTACCTTGCAGAGTCTGTATATGATGCAGAGGGCAACATGCTTGTCAAGATAAATCATATGGTAACTCCTAAGAGAGCTGAGCTCATTGTTAAGAAGGGTGTCGATGCCAACGGCGTTCCATTCACCGTTAAGGATGACGATGGAAACGAAGTTGTAAGATCAGATGCAAAGCTTAAGATCAGAACAGTCCTCACATGTAAGTCACACCTCGGTGTGTGTGCAAAGTGCTACGGTGCGAACATGGCAACAGGAATGCCTGTACAGGTTGGTGAGTCAGTTGGAATTATCGCTGCACAGTCAATTGGTGAGCCTGGTACACAGCTTACAATGAGAACATTCCATACAGGTGGTGTTGCCGGTGGCGATATCACACAGGGTCTTCCAAGAGTTGAGGAGCTTTTCGAGGCCAGAAAGCCAAAGGGACTTGCGATCATTGCAGAGTTTGGCGGAAAGGTACAGCTCCGTGACAACAAGAAGAAGAGAGAGGTTGTCATAACAAACGATGAGACAGGTGAGTCAAAGGCATATCTTATTCCTTATGGTTCACGTATCAGAGTTCTTGATGACCAGGTACTTGAGGCTGGTGATGAGCTTACAGAGGGATCAGTTAATCCACATGATATCCTTAAGATAAAGGGTGTTCGTGCAGTTCAGGATTACATGCTCCGTGAGGTTCAGAAGGTTTACAGACTTCAGGGTGTTGATATCAATGATAAGCACATTGAGATCATCGTAAGACAGATGCTTAAGAAGATCATAATTGATGAGCCGGGAGATTCAGATTATCTTCCAGGAACACAGGCAGATCTGCTTGAGTTTGAAGATACAAATGAGAAGCTTATCGCAGAGGGCAAGGAGCCTGCAACTGGAACACAGATAATGCTTGGTATAACAAAGGCATCACTTGCAACTGATTCATTTATGTCGGCTGCATCATTCCAGGAGACAACAAAGGTTCTTACAGATGCTGCGATCAAGAGTAAGGTTGATCCACTTATCGGACTTAAGGAAAACGTTATCATCGGAAAGCTTATACCTGCTGGTACAGGAATGAAGAGATATCGTTCAGTAAAGCTTGACACTGATATGGAAGAGCTTAACTTCTTTGATGAAGATGAGGATACAGATGATTACGAAGAGTTAGAGAATGTAAATTCAGAGGAGATCGTATTTGAGACCCTCGATACAGCCGGAGATGCTGACGAAGAGTAATCACTCATTTGCTTGGATGTATATAAAAAAGTAGTGGCTGCGAAGCTGCTCGACATGAAGGATATAAGGGGAATCCGGGATATGTCAATTTCTCATAAAGGTATTCAGATATACCTGTGAGAAATAGAATATGCCGGATTTCTTTTTGGAAATATTTAGTAAGAAAGAAATGGAATAATATGGCTGCTGTAAAGAAAATCAATAAAGAAGGTATATTAGAAGCGGCGTATAACCTTGCCAGAAGAGAAGGAATTGCCGCAATAACAGCAAGAAAACTGGCAAAAGAGATTTCCTGTTCAACACAACCAATATATGAGAATTTTGTTGATATGGGAGCTGTTATAGAGATTACAACAGAGCGTATAAATGAGGTTTACGGTTCCCTGAAGACAAGTCTGTGTAAGAAAGAGAATGCGGATTATGTCAGCCAGACCACTATTCTCTGTGAGTTTGCAGACAGTGAGAGGGTGTTGTTCAGACAGCTCGTTGCAGACAATGACTCGGGACATGGACTGTTTAAGGATACCAGGACAGAGAAGATGTTAGTTGAGACACTTCACTGTGATGAGATTGTTGCAGATCAGATAAATGAGGAAATGCACAAATATATAATGGGACAGGCGTTTCTTGTAAATGAAGGTTATACAGAATTTGATCAAGCCAGACTGGCAATGGAAACAGAGAGAGTCTTTGAGTTCGTTAAGAAAATATTTGTCAAATAAATGCTTGACAGAGAAAATACTCGACTATATAATGATAAAGCATGCGTAAAAACATGCTTTATCATTTTTAATTTATATACAGGAGGTGAAAACATGCCAACATTTAACCAGTTAGTTAGAAAAGGAAGACAGACAGTAGAGAAGAAGTCAACTGCACCAGCTCTTCAGAGAAGTTTCAACTCACTTAAGAAGAAGCCAGTAGAGACAAGCTCACCACAGAAGAGAGGAGTTTGTACAGCAGTTAAGACAGCTACTCCTAAGAAGCCTAACTCAGCTCTTAGAAAGATCGCCAGAGTACGTCTTTCAAACGGAATCGAAGTAACAAGTTATATCCCAGGTGAGGGTCATAACCTTCAGGAGCATAGCGTTGTACTTATCCGTGGTGGAAGAGTAAAGGACTTACCTGGTACAAGATACCATATCATCAGAGGTACTCTTGATACAGCAGGTGTAGCAAAGAGACGTCAGGCTCGTTCAAAGTATGGTGCAAAGCGTCCTAAGGATGCAAAATAAAACATGCTAGAACACAATTCTAATTTGTGCTGGTAAGGTCATGTTTTTATATAGATAATAATTCAGATAGAAACAGTTAAGGCAGATAACAGCACGAACACATTCCATAATTATAGAGAGAATGTGAGTACCGAAGATTTAATAAATAATTAAGGAGGGAAGAACCGTGCCACGTAAAGGACATATCGCAAAGAGAGACGTATTAGCGGATCCAATTTACAACAATAAGGTCGTTACAAAGCTTATCAACAACATTATGTTAGATGGTAAGAAGGGTGTAGCACAGAAGATCGTCTACGGTGCATTTGATCGTATCGCAGAAGAGACTGGTAAGCCTGCATTAGAGGTATTCGAAGAGGCTATGAACAACATCATGCCACTCCTCGAGGTTAAGGCTAGACGTATCGGTGGTGCAACATACCAGGTACCTATCGATGTAAGACCTGACAGAAGACAGGCTCTCGGACTTCGTTGGTTAACAGCTTTCTCACGTGCAAGAAGTGAGAAGACTATGGAAGAAAGACTTGCGAAGGAGATCATGGATGCAGCTAACAACACAGGTGCATCTGTAAAGAGAAAAGAAGACATGCACAAGATGGCAGAGGCAAACAAGGCATTCGCTCACTACAGATTCTAATTGTCTGTGTGAGAATGCATTTGTATGCATGCTTATGTGTATATGGGACACAATAGATGTGTTACGAAAAATAGCAAAAGGAGGACAATCCGTTGGCTGGAAGAGAATATCCATTGGACAGAACAAGAAACATTGGTATTATGGCTCATATCGATGCCGGTAAGACAACTCTTACAGAGCGTATCTTATACTATACTGGTGTTAACTATAAGATTGGTGATACTCATGACGGTACAGCTACCATGGACTGGATGGAGCAGGAGCAGGAGAGAGGTATAACAATTACTTCAGCTGCTACAACATGCCATTGGACACTTGAGGATCATCACAAACCAAAGGCTGGCGCGTTAGAGCACAGAATCAACATCATCGATACTCCGGGACACGTTGACTTCACTGTTGAGGTTGAGCGTTCACTTCGTGTACTTGACGGAGCTGTAGGTGTATTCGATGCTAAGGCTGGTGTAGAGCCTCAGTCAGAGAACGTATGGCGTCAGGCTGACACATACAATGTACCTCGTATGGCATTCATCAACAAGATGGATAAAATGGGTGCAGACTTTTTCTACTCAGTTCAGACAATCATTGATCGTCTGGGCAAGAATGCAATTCCAGTACAGATCCCTATCGGAAAAGAGTCAGACTTCATCGGTCTGATCGATCTGTTCGAGATGGAAGCATACTACTACAAAGATGATAAGGGCGAGGACATCGAGATCACAACTATCCCTGATGACCTTAAGGAGCTTGCAGACAAGTGGCATGAGAACCTTGTCGAGAAGATCTGCGAGTTAGATGACGACTTAATGATGATGTACCTTGAGGGCGAGGAGCCATCAATCGATGAGATGAAGAAGGTTCTTCGTAGAGCAACTATCGCATGTGAGGCAGTTCCTGTATTCCTTGGTTCAGCTTACAAGAACAAGGGTGTTCAGAAGATGCTTGACGGTGTTATCGAGTACATGCCAGCACCAACAGATATCCCTGATATCACAGGTGTTGATCCAGACGGTAACGAGGTTGTTCGTCATTCATCAGATGATGAGCCATTCTCAGCTCTTGCATTCAAGATCATGACAGATCCATTCGTTGGAAAGCTTGCATTCTTCAGAGTTTACTCAGGTACACTGAACTCAGGTTCATATGTACTGAATGCAACAAAGGATAAGAAGGAGCGTGTAGGACGTATCGTACAGATGCATGCCAACGCTCGTAAAGAGATTGATAAGGTTTACTCAGGAGATATCGCAGCTGCTGTAGGTTTCAAGCTTACAACTACAGGTGACACAATCTGTGATGAGCAGCATCCAGTTATCCTTGAGTCAATGGAGTTCCCAGAGCCAGTTATCGAGCTTGCTATCGAGCCTAAGACCAAGAATGATCAGGGTAAGATGGGTGAGGCACTCGCAAAGCTTGCTGAGGAGGATCCTACATTCAAGGCTCATACAGACAAAGAGACAGGTCAGACAATTATCGCCGGAATGGGTGAGCTTCACCTTGAGGTTATCGTTGATCGTCTTCTCCGTGAGTTCAAGGTTGAGGCAAACGTTGGTGCACCTCAGGTTGCTTACAAGGAGACATTCACAAAGCCAGTTGATATCGACAGCAAGTATGCTAAGCAGTCAGGTGGTCGTGGACAGTACGGTCATTGTAAGGTTAAGTTCGAGCCTATGGATCCTAACGGTGAGGAGACATTCAAGTTCGAGTCAACAGTTGTCGGTGGTGCTATTCCTAAGGAGTACATCCCAGCAGTTGGAGAGGGTATCGAAGAGGCAGCTAAGGCTGGTATCCTTGGCGGCTACCCAGTACTTGGTGTTTATGCTAACGTATACGATGGATCATACCATGAGGTCGATTCATCAGAGATGGCATTCCACATCGCTGGTTCTATGGCATTCAAGGAGGCTATGGCTAAGGCTGACCCAGTTCTTCTTGAGCCTATCATGAAGGTTGAGGTTACAATGCCTGAGGAGTACCTCGGTGATGTAATCGGAAGCTTAAATGCTAAGAGAGGCCAGATCGAGGGTATGGATGATATCGGCGGTGGTAAGATCGTCAGAGCATTCGTTCCACTTGCAGAGATGTTCGGATACTCAACAGAGCTTCGTTCATCAACACAGGGTCGTGGTAACTACTCAATGTTCTTTGAGAAGTACGCTCAGTGTCCAAAGAGCATCCAGGAGAAGGTTATCGCAGAGCATTCTAAGTAAGATATTTGACGAAAGACATTTTCCTGGTCTTTCAGGTCATATAAATAAAAAATTATATATGCTGGCAGGTTAAAGATTACATATCGTTAGCCTGCTGGTATAAAGAGATAAAAAATGGTTGAAAATCTCTAGTATTTTCTATATAATGATTTTTAGCCGAGTAACCCGCGTGGGGTATAATTTTTAAGGAGGATTTTATATCATGGCAAAGGAAAAGTTTAATAGAAGTAAGCCACATTGTAACATCGGTACAATCGGACACGTAGATCACGGTAAGACTACTCTTACAGCTGCTATCACAAAGGTTCTTTCAGAGAGAGTTGCTGGTAACACAGCTACAGATTTCGAGAACATTGATAAGGCTCCAGAGGAGAGAGAAAGAGGTATCACTATCTCTACAGCTCACGTTGAGTACGAGACAGAGAAGAGACATTACGCACACGTTGACTGTCCAGGACATGCTGACTACGTTAAGAACATGATCACTGGTGCAGCTCAGATGGATGGTGCTATCCTTGTTGTTGCTGCTACTGATGGTGTTATGGCTCAGACAAAGGAGCATATCCTTCTTTCACGTCAGGTTGGTGTTCCTTACATCGTTGTATTCCTTAACAAGTGTGATATGGTAGACGATGAGGAGCTTATCGAGCTCGTTGAGATGGAAGTTACAGAGCAGCTTGAGGAGTACGGATTCAATGATTGTCCTATCGTTAAGGGTTCAGCTCTTAAGGCTCTTGAGGATCCAATGGGACCTTGGGGAGACAAGATCATGGAGCTTATGGATACAATTGATTCATATATTCCAGATCCACAGAGAGATACAGATAAGCCATTCATCATGCCTGTAGAGGACGTATTCACAATCACAGGTCGTGGTACAGTTGCTACTGGTAGAGTAGAGGCTGGTGTAATTCACCTCAATGATGAAGTTGAGATCGTTGGTATCAAGCCAGAGATCCAGAAGACAACAGTAACAGGTATCGAGATGTTCAGAAAGCTCCTTGACGAAGGTCAGGCTGGTGACAACATCGGTGCCCTTCTTCGTGGTATCAAGAGAGAGGATATCGTAAGAGGACAGGTTCTTTGTAAGCCAGGTTCAATTACATGTCATACAAAGTTCACAGCACAGGTTTACGTTCTGACAAAGGACGAGGGTGGTCGTCATACACCATTCTTCAACAACTATCGTCCACAGTTCTACTTCAGAACAACAGACGTTACAGGTGTATGTAACCTTCCAGCTGGTACAGAGATGTGCATGCCTGGTGATAACGTAGAGATGACAATCGAGCTCATCCACCCAATCGCTATGAGCCAGGGTCTTACATTCGCTATCCGTGAGGGTGGTAGAACTGTAGGTTCAGGAAGAGTTGCAACTATCATCGAGTAATCGCTGATAAACCGCATAAATAAAGGATTTTCAGACCTTCGAGGGTTCGCCCTCGGAGGTCTTTTTTTCTGCCTGAAAATGGTTTTTGACCCTATTTTGACCCTATTTTTCGCAATCTCCTTAAAATATTCATACAAATAAGGGGGGTATAAAGACACAAGCACATCTTATAATATGCAGAGCTAGCTTTGTAAAACATGGCATATTTGATTGATTAAGTAATGATGTGCATTGAACAATAGGCAAAACAGAATGAAATATAAGTGGTAGATGGATAGACAGAAAAATACATAGTTTATTGCACCGAACCGGAGAAATGAAACAGTGGGAAGGTAAAGAGATTGCAAATATTATGAACAATGCGATTGAAGGCTGGAAACCATATGGCACACATCGGTTCGGAAAAGAAAGAACGTAAGAAGGAAGTGCAGAAACTGGAACAGGAAAAAGAAAATCTGACAGCAGAAAATGAAGGCCTGACTTCTCAGATTGCGGACGCAAGTGCAGATATTAAGCTACTGGAAGAAGAAAAAATTCAGTTCCAGAAAGATAAAGAGATAGCGTAAAAACGTGCGGAGAAAGCAGAAACGGAATTGAAAAAACTGGAGGACAGAAGAGAATTCATGCAACAAGTGATGGATAATGTCAGTAAGGAAATAAAAGAATATGGAATGATTAAAACATTTCTGCCGGAAGCTACAGCATTGGAACGTGCGGTAACTTACCGGGATAAGAAAATAAAACCATTATTCATTGAAATGAAAAACAAAATCGGTGCGATGGCTGCACAGGTGAAAGAACTCACAAGAGAAAGAGATAGTTGGAAAAGTAAGTTTCAGAAGGAAAAGCAAGAGCATGAAAAAACAAAAAAGAAACTGGCAGAAGTTCAGAAAGATTATCAGAAATTGTCTGGTGAGAAAGAAATACTGCAGGGAATTGCAGACAGGTATAACCGACTTTTACGCATGTTGGGGAAAGATATGGTAGAACGACTGGTGCAGGACGATATCCGGATGCAGACGGAACTTGAAGCGAAAAAACATAAAGAGCAGATGCCGAAAAGAATAGGCGATCGCATACAATGGGCAAGAGAACAAAGTGAAGAACACAATGCACAGATAAAGAAGAACAAAACGAGATATAGAGGAATGGAGTTGTAAGAATATGAAGAAACAGATTTATGATGAAAAGAACGGACTTTGTTACATATTGCATGGAGATTATTATCTGCCGGATTTGGAAATCAATGAGAAGAAACCTGCATATGGAAAATACGGAATAATGCGAAAACAGTTTCTGAAGGAACACAGGAGTACCAGGTATCAGTAACTAGTACTGACTGGGAAACTGACGGAGCATTTGAATCAGGTTGATAAGGAAGCAAGAGAAAAAGTCGAGATATTGATGGAGCAGATGGCTGAACAGTGGGGCGTGACAGAAGAACTGAAGAGGCAGGAGCAGATGGAATGGGTGAGGAGGATGAATAATATTAAGAATGCTGCGGAAGAAATAGCATTGAAAGAAATAATATATTTATAATGCAAAAGGAATCTCTGTTCAAATATTTATTGATATTTAATATTTGAATGGAGATTTTTCATGGACAAATAAACAATGTGGAAGTATAATGAGCAAAAAAAGAAGGGAGCGATTGTTATAAGAGAAACACCAGAAAGATTCAAATTAGAAGATACAACAATATGGTCTTTTCCTGAAAGGGGAAAATGGGCTACACATTCAGGAAAATATAGAGGGAACTGGTCTCCGTATATTCCTAGAAATATTATTTTGAGGTATTCAAAGAAAAAAGACTGGATACTAGATCAATTCTTAGGCAGTGGCACAACGTTGATTGAAGCAAAGTTATTGGGAAGAAATGCAATTGGCGTTGATATAAATTCTGAGGCTGTCAAATTATCTAACACAAATCTAAATTTTACTTGTCAAGAAAAATCAAAAATATTCACCAAACAAGGAAACGCAAACAATTTATTATTTATAAAAGACGAAAGTATGGATCTTATCTGTACACATCCACCATATGCAGACATTATACAGTATAGTAAAGAAATCCCAGGAGATATTTCCCATCTAAAATACGAGGATTTTTTGAAGGAACTGGAAACGGTTGCAAAAGAATCATATAGAGTATTAAAAAAGCAAGGAATATGTACATTTATGATTGGAGATATACGGAAGAAAGGCTATGTGCTACCATTGGGAATGAATTCTATGCAAAAATTTGTTGATGCAGGATTTAAACTTAAAGAAATTATTATAAAAGAGCAACATAATTGTCGTTCTACTGATTATTGGGAGGGAAGAGAAAGAAAATTCTTAATGCTGGCACATGAATATATTTTTATATTGGAGAAAGCAGGCGATCATAATCCCATTTGAAATGAAAGAAATAGTCTTTATTGAATAGAAACATATGTTTGTAAAAAAGTCTGCGATCGCTGAAATAAATGTTGATATGACTGAAATCAAATGGTAGAATAACGACATAGCAATATTTTAGAAAAAATGGTTTAGAGGTTAAAATATGGCGGTCAGTTATAAAAAATTATGGAAATTACTTATCGATAGAGATATGAAAAAGAAAGATTTATGTGAGGCTGCAGGTATCAGTCATGCTTCGGTGGCTAAACTTGGAAAAAATGAAAATGTTACAACGGATGTGCTGGTGAAAATTTGCACTGCCTTAAAATGTGATATCAGTGATATCATGGAAATAAAAGAGGTTGAAAGGGAAAAGGCGTGATGGAACAAGTTCTAAAGAAAGAAAAACAGATACAGGCAAAGCCTATTTTGAAATGGGCCGGCGGGAAAACCCAGATGTTAGGGGATATCATGCCTAAAATTCCTCAGAAATATGGAAAATATATAGAGCCATTTATTGGCGGTGGCGCATTGTTTTTTGCATTAAGCCCGGATAAAGCAATAATCGCAGATAGCAATCCAGAATTGATTAACATGTATCGACAAGTTGCTGATAACGTAGAGACTGTTATTTCATATCTGAAAAAATATAAAAATACTAAAGAGGATTTTTATGAAGTACGTTCGTTAGATTGGCTTAAATTAAAAAAAGAAGAAGCAGCAGCGAGAACGATTTATTTGAATAAAACATGTTTTAATGGTTTATATCGTGTCAATAAGAAAGGACAGTTTAATGTTCCGTTTGGTAAATATAAAGCTCCAAACTTTTGTGATGAGGAAACTTTATATGCTGCATCAGATGTGTTGAAAAAAGCAACTATAACATGTGGAGATTATTTGTCAGTATTGAAAGAATACGCAGAAAAGGGGGACTTTATCTTTTTAGATCCCCCGTATTTGCCAATTTCAGAATATTCAGATTTTAAGAGATATACAAAAGAACAATTTTATGAAGAAGATCATGTAGAATTAGCGAAAGAGGTCAAAAGATTACAGGAATTAGGTTGTCATGTAATATTGACCAATTCTAATCATCCATTGGTACATGAGCTATATGCGGATTATAAGATTGAGGTTATCCAAACCAAAAGGTATATTTCTTGCAACGGAAGTAAAAGAAAAGGCGAGGATATTATAGTAGATATTTTGCCAAAACAAAAAACTATGTTAAAAATAGTTCCGAAACCTTTACCTGAACAGGTAATGAAATATCCGGCCACTAGATATATGGGCTCTAAAAGTAAATTATTACCTCAAATTTGGGCTGTTGCTTCACAATTCAATTTTGACTCAGTTGTGGATCTGTTTTCTGGCTCTGGCATTGTAGGTTACATGTTTAAAGCTCAGGGAAAAACTGTAATTAGCAATGATTATATGGCAATGTCAGCAACCTTTACCAAGGCAATGGTAGAAAACAATAATGTTGTATTGCCATTGGACGAGGCTAAAAAATTATTGATTGAAAAAAGAGCGTCTGATCATTTTGTAGAAGAGACATTTCGGGGCTTATATTATAAAGATGAGGAAAATAGGCTAATAGATGTTTTGCGGACTAATATTGTTGCTATTAGAGATCAATATAAGAAAGCAATTGCAATGACAGCATTGATTAGGGCTTGTACAAAGAAAAGACCAAGAGGAATTTTCACATATACTGGAGATCGGTATAATGACGGAAGAAAAGATTTGCAGAAATCTTTAGAACAGCAATTTTTGGAAGCAGTGGAAAGTATTAATAATGCAATTTTTGATAATGGTTGTGAAAATAAATCTAAACATGGCGATGCAATGGAAGTAAAAATTAAGCATCCTGATTTAGTATATATTGATCCGCCGTATTATTCTCCATTGTCAGATAATGAATATGTACGTAGATATCATTTTGTCGAAGGTCTGGCACGAGATTGGAAAGGTGTCGAAATACAGGAAAATACAGTAACAAAGAAATTTAAGTCATATCCGACACCGTTTTCAACTAGAAAAGGTGCTGCGGATGCATTCGATAAGTTGTTTAAAAAGTTTTCCGACAGTATTTTGATTGTATCTTATTCTTCTAATAGTCAACCAACACAAGATGAAATGGTTGCACTTATGTCTAAATACAAAGAACATGTAGAGGTAGTTCCAATAGATTATACATATTCTTTTGGAAATCAGAAACATGCTAAGACAAATCGAAATAAGGTACAGGAATATTTATTTGTTGGATTTAACGGAGAAGATTTATGGAAGAAAAAATAGATATCTGGTTAGTAGGAAATACTGGATTACGAAATCCAAATAGAATACAGGAAGGCTTTAAAGTATTTGCAAATTCACCGTATGTGGGAAAACTTCGTGGTAAAGAAAATGAAATTGGCTTTATGAATTTTCTTAATGACCAAGGAATTATCCAAAATGAAGCAGGTAAGGATACATCTGGTAGTCATGCTCGGAAATGGCGTTTGATGTTTTCAAAAAATGGTTTTATCTATCCACAAGTAAAGAAAAAAGATGGAGATCAAGATGAACTGGGTCAGTTAGATGATATAACACCATTTGGACGAGCTTTTTTAAAGGCAGATACGTATCCAGCAGTGCAAGAATGTTATTTAAGGGCACTAAGTGTTGAACAGTTTGCTATGCCAGATGGGAATTCTTATTTTTCGCCATTGAGATGGATACTGGCGATTATGTTGGAATTAGAAAGAAGAACGGGAAGTTCCGAGATCGCCAGAATAGAATTTGCATTATGGGGTCATACGACAAATCCAAGTTATTCAATCGAAAAAGTCGTGGATAATATTTTAGATCTGCGTATTCGTAGAAAACAAGCACCGTCAAAACGTAATTTTGACAAGAAAGAAGTTGCAGAACGTGGAAAACACTATGATAAGAAATCAGATAATTTTCTTGATTACAGTGACATGAACATGCGATACTTACGTATTTCTGGAGTGCTACAGCGAAAAGGTAGGGGAATGATTATCGTCCCAGCCAAGCATATTTTGGCTGAAAAACTGGCAAAATCAACATCCAATGAAGAATCAATAATGATTCAATATAAAAGATTGTGTGAAGGTGCAGAATTACCGACGGATAATTTGGACACTGCTAAAGCTTTATTGAATGATTTAATGAAGCAGATGAAGGAAAGACATATTCTGTTTGATATTAGTGATCTACCGTTAAATACTGCAACAGAAATTAATATTGCTAGAAAAAGTTTAGAAAATCTTTTATCTCAGACAGATGAAATCCAGTATGCGAAAGAACAATGTAATCAATGGCAGGAAATAGCAGATTATATGGAGTTGTTGATTAAAGGTGGAGGAAAGCGTACATACGATGATGATAATGTTATTGAAGTACCAAAAGATGAGACTCCGGCATATTTGGAGTGGATTTTATGGAGAGCTTCTTTAGCTATTGATCACATGGTCAATAAACCTTATGAAGTAAGAGGATTTAAATTAGATTCTGATTTTCTTCCAGTATCTGCCGCTGGTGGAGGAAAAGGTGATCTATATTGTGAATTTAATGATTTTACAATCTTAACGGAAGTTACGATGTCTACGTCATCACGCCAAGAAGCAATGGAGGGCGAGCCTGTAAGAAGGCATGTGTCAGATGCTGTCTTAAAATATGATAAGCCAGTATATGGAATGTTTATTGCTGTGAAAATAGATACAAATACGGTAGAAACATTCAGACATGGAATTTGGTATGCACGAGGAGATTTAAAGCAGAGATTGGACATTGTTCCGCTAACATTAGCCCAGTACAGGGAATATTTTATGGCGATGTTTAGAACAGGGCACGCTAGTCCAGAGAAACTACGAGAATTGATTTTGCTATGTGAAACCAGAAGAGATATTTTGAATGCACCAAGATGGAAAACTTATATAGATATTGCGATTAATGAAAAGATCAATGGAATGGAGCAACAAGGAAAATTAGCACATGAAAAGAAAAATTCGGTTATTTCACCTGGAACGTTAGTGAATAGTCCAATAGCAGGAAAAGGACAAGTAATAGCAATTGAAGTGGGTCTGCCGAATTGCCAAGCAAAATTGGTCGAATTTCCATATTTAAATGAAATTCCGGAAGAACTGAAGATTGATACAGACGGAAGAAAGGTGAATCATGACCGTTTTGGAGAAGGAACGATATTGGCATATGTCATTGCGTTTAAAAATATGATTGTACGGTTATCTTGGGAAGAGACAATCAAGATAACAGTTTGATATATATAGAAAGGATGGGAAAAATGGATTTGACATCAGTACCTAAAAGTATAGATGATGCATTACGAGTACAAAGGAAATATGTGATTCCTAGATTTCAACGAGAATATGCATGGGAAAACGAAGAGTTACAAACAATATATGAAGACCTTATAGAAAATATATATATTAGGAATGATACGTTTTATACGACCGATTATTTTATAGGATCATTAGTGTTAGTTGGTGACGATGATGATACCAGTAAAATAGAACGCTTAGTAGTAGATGGTCAACAAAGGTTAATGACTTTTACTATTGCATTTGCTGTTTTGACGCAAAAATTCAAAGAATTAGGTCAAGAAAGATTGGGTGAGAAGACACACTTAAATGTAATGGGAGAGGATAATGACGGAAATCCATACGCAAAATTGGTTAACGAAAATCCTAAACCGTTTTTTCAAAAAAGAATTCAACGAAAAGATATAGATTTTAATGCTATACCTGAGACAAATGAAGAAAAAAGGATATTGAATGCATATAACTTCTTTGATCGTCAATTAAAAGAAACAATTTTAATCAAGAATATTCGAGATAATAATTCAGGAGCTGGTGACATAAATTATTTAGATGCTTTGAAAGCATTTAGAGACCAGATTTTAAAATGTAAAGTTATTTATGTAACAGTAAAAAGTTTAGATGATGCATATACTATTTTTGAGGTGTTAAATTCAAAGGGAAAGGATTTAGCACCAGTAGATATGATTAAAAATTCATTGTTTAGTATTTTAACGGAAGATGAACCATTAGACTATGCGGTAGAAAAATGGAAAGAGATAAAGAAAAATTTGAAAAATTGTGTGGATCTGGATATAAACATATTCTATAGACATTTCTGGCTTTCAAAATATAGTTTATCAACGACAAGAAAATTAGTATATAATTTTAATAAAACTATACCGCGTACAATTGAAGGATATACAGAGTTTATTAATTCATTAGAGAAAGAAGCTAAGCAATATGCTTTAATAGCAGCACCTAAAAAAGAAGATTGGACGCAACCAGAGAATTTGTTTGTATACACATGTTTAGAAAGCTTATGCATTTTTAATGTATCGCAAGTTAGAATATTTTTACTTGCATTATTTGAAGTGAAAAATTCTCAGTTAATATCCTTTAAAAATTTTAAAAAGATATTAGTATATTTGGAACATTATCATTTTATATTTACTGCAGTTTGCTCCAGTAGACCATCTGGACTTGAACGGAGATATTCGTCATATGCAAGACAATTAAGAAATTGTACAAGCAAAAAGGAGAGTGCTGACTGTATTAATAATTTGATTACTGATTTAAAAGAAGGAATACCTGACTACAGTATATTTGAAAAACAATTTGAAAAAATCGTATATACATCAGCAAAAGAGAAAGATAAAAAGTTGGTAAAATATATCTTAAAAAAATTGGATACTCATTATTCATCTAATGAACTGGTGCCAAATTCTTTTACTATAGAGCATATTTTACCAGAATCAGTTGCAACAGAATATGTAGGAATGATAGGGAATTTATTACCATTGGGGGAACAACTAAATAATGATTTGTCTAATAAGAACTTTAAATTAAAAATGACACGATACCCAGAATCTCAGTATACAACAGTAAAAAGATTTGTAGAGGAAAATAAGGGTAGGGAAGAATGGGGAGAAAAAGAAATTGTGGAGCGTACAAAATGTATTGCGGAGATTATGTATCATAGTATTATAGAGGGATAGTGTTAACAAAATCCTTAAAATTACACGGACACAGTGGAGAATTATAATTTTCCACACGAATCACACGAAAAATCACCATTTGTACACCGCAATACACCGGTCTGATATCGTGAGGGTGGTAGAACTGTAGGTTCAGGAAGAGTTGCAACTATCATCGAGTAATCTTTGATAAAACGCATAAATAAAGTATTTTCAGACCTCCGAGGTTCGCCTTCGGAGGTCTTTTTTTCTGACAAAAAATGGGATTTGACCTTATTTTGACCTTGTATTAGCTGAAAATGGCCAATTCCCGCACTGTGTCCTGTAAAAAACATCCGAAAAACACTACTATATTAGCTGAAAGGAGGCAACAGATATGGATCAGAAAAAGACCGGTTCATTCCTAAGAGAACTGAGAAAGGAAAAACAGCTTACCCAGGAACAACTTGCAGAGCGGTTTGGAGTAACCAATCGCAGCGTATCAAGGTGGGAGACAGGCAGCAACATGCCGGATCTCAGTATCCTGGTGGAGCTGGCAGATTTTTATGATGTCGATATCAGGGATATCATTGACGGAGAAAGGAAAGGTGAGGATATGAACAAGGAAGAAAAAGAGAGATTGATGGTTGTTGCTGATTATGCAGAAAACGAGAAGAATACACTGCTGATGAGATTGCGTATATTCAGTATAGTGGGATTGGTTTCACTGATTGCAGGATTGACGATGATGGTGATCAGCAGAGATAACAATCTTCCGGTCTATGATTATTTGATGGGGACGCTTATGGGAGTTGCTATAGGTGCGTTGCTGGTTGCGGTGTTCTATTCAACCGGAGTTTTAGAAAACATGAGGAAGCGAAAAAGAATACTTATGAAAGTGCTTTTGGTAATAAGCATATTAATCCTGCTTGGAACATTCATCGCGGCAATCATAGCATCGTTGTGATATAATGAGCGCAAGTGAGCCAACATGCTTGCATGATTGGCGAGCGGCGAATTGGATCATGATAGTTGCGACAGCAACGGAAAGCACCGTAGGTGCGAATCATGATATAATGAGCATTGCGACGGTTGAGCTTGCGCAAACTAAATGTAATATGCTATAATTTTTAAGGATACAATGCGGACGATCAGTTTGTGGCATCCACATGAGCACAGATATTTTGCGTGAGATATAGTAAATATGAATAGTGCAATCATTTTTTATGACGAAAGAATTACAATTATATATGTATAAGCCCATAATATGGTTGGGCGTATCTACCAGCTACCGATAATAGTTGACTACGACATGGATTGCCGTGGTCAACTATATTTTTGTGTAAAAATATGTGTGTGGATACAGAGTATGGATGGGGTTTTAACAAAAAATATAAAATGATTTTGGAGGGTGCGCGTATGAGGTATGATGTGATAATTATTGGAGCAGGACCAGGAGGAATATTTTCTGCATATGAGCTGACAAAGCAGGCTCCGGATCTCAAGGTTGCAGTGTTTGAGGCTGGACATGAGCTTAAGAGAAGAAAATGTCCGATAGACGGCACAAAGATCAAGAGCTGCGTGGGATGTGATAGCTGCTCGATCATGAGCGGATTTGGCGGTGCAGGTGCATTTTCCGATGGAAAGTACAATATCACAAATGACTTTGGCGGAAGTCTGTATGAGTACATCGGCAAGAACGAGGCCATAGACCTCATGAAGTATGTGGATGATATCAATATGGAGTACGGCGGAGAGGGTACGAAGCTTTATTCCACTGCCGGCACAAGATTCAAGACAGTGTGTCTGCAGAACAGACTTCATTTGCTGGATGCCTCGGTCAGACATCTTGGCACGGACATCAACTATATAGTTCTAGAGAATCTGTATGCATATCTTCAGGACAAGGTGGATTTCTATTTTGACACTCCTATACAAACGGTGGAAAAGATGGAGGATGGAACATATAGTGTATGCTGCAAGAAAGGTATATTTTTCTGTGACAAATGTATCATATCCGTGGGAAGAAGCGGAAGTAAGTGGATGGAGACAGTGTGCAAGGACCTTAATGTGCCTACAAAATCTAACAGAGTAGATATAGGAGTCAGAGTAGAGCTTCCTGCAGCTATATTTGCACATTTGACGGATGAGCTATATGAGAGCAAGATAGTATACAGAACGGAGAAGTATGGAGACAAGGTGCGAACTTTCTGCATGAACCCAAGGGGTGCCGTGGTTACTGAGAATACTAATGGAATCATAACGGTAAATGGCCACAGTTATGAGGATCCTGCAAAACAGACGGATAATACAAACTTTGCGCTCCTTGTGGCAAAGCATTTTTCAGAGCCGTTCAAGGACTCCAACGGGTACGGCGAGAGCATAGCGAAACTCAGCAACATGCTGGGCGGCGGAGTAATAGTGCAGAGATTTGGCGACCTCATAAGGGGACAGCGCTCCACCCAGAGCAGGATAGAGGAAGCGTTCATCACACCTACGCTCAATGCCACACCGGGAGATCTGAGCCTTGTCCTTCCAAAGAGAATTCTGGATGGAATAATCGAGATGATCTACGCTCTTGATAAGATAGCCCCAGGAACGGCAAATGAAGATACACTGTTGTATGGAGTTGAGGTCAAATTCTACAACATGGAGGTTGAAGTAGATGATAAGCTTGAGACAATATACAAGGGGCTGTATATCATAGGAGATGGCAGTGGAATAACACACTCCCTTTCACACGCATCTGCAAGCGGTGTATACGTAGCAAGAAATATTGCACATGGCGAATAAAACGAATAGATATTTATATAGAAGAAAGTCATACAAAACAGAGTATCGTGATAGGGGTTCCAGATACTCTGTTTTTATTTGATAAATGAGTTTCAAGCGAAAATACATTTGTTTGACTGGATGGGAGAAGAATGGTAGAGTTGTAAATGGAATGAAAATAGATTTAAAGTCTGCAACAAATATGAAAACAAATTTAACTAAGAAAACTATTAGTGGCATTGTATGGAAGACACTATATGATGGATTATTTTCGAAAGAAGAAAGAAAATAGGAAAATATGGAAGGAGCAGTTATAAATCAGATATGCGCATCTATGGATTCATTCTTTGATACAGAAAAGAAAATAGGCGATTATATCGTTAGGAATCCCAAGAAGGTTGTGGATATGACAGTCGGGGAGCTGGCAAAGGAGTGCGGTGTCAGCGAGGCCTCGGTGTCGAGATTCTGCAAACGAATAGAGCTGAAGGGATTTCACCATCTCAAGATATCGCTGGCGAGAGAACTCGTGGATGCCAAGGATGACGGAGAGATATCTGGACATATATTTGTGGATGATATGGAAGGTTCTCTGAGAGGAATACTGTCGAATAAAATGGAAGAACTGAGACAAACTGTGGCCATGATCGACAGCGAGGAACTGAAAAAGATATTGGAGGCGGCAAAGAGCCGCGGAGCAGTCGCCATATTAATAACCAATAATGCCAGGTCAAGTGTTGCGGAGCTTAGCACATATCACATCACGACAGCTACCCGTGAAAAATTATTTCTTGATGGATACTGCTTTTCAAGGGTGTCTGCAACCATGGTGATAGAGATAATATATCTGCTGCTTGCATCTATGAGAAAGGAATCCTACGAGTCAATAGTAAGGCACGAACAGGCGATGGCCTATACAAAGGAGTGACGTGATGCTTATGTATAGCGTATATACAATCCAAATACATAATTATATATGGAGGAAACAGACATGAAAGATATCAAATGGGCAGTTCTCGGAACAGGAGTTATCGCAAATGAGATGGCAGTGGCACTCAAAAAGAATGGAAGGAACATTTATGCGGTTGGTAACAGGACGTATGACAAAGCGGTGGCATTTGCTGAGAAGTATGGCATAGGTAAGGTTTATTCAGACTACAATGAGATGTTCACGGATCCGGAAGTGGACGTGATATATATAACGACTCCACACAATACACACATACAGTTTATGAGAAGAGCGATAGAGAATGGAAAACATATACTTGTGGAAAAATCTATAACATTGAACAGCGGTGAACTTGGAGATATGCTGGAACTGGCAGAGCAGCACAATGTGATCATAGGCGAAGCGATGACTATTTATCATATGCCTATTTACAGAAAACTTAAGGAGCTACTGGACTCGGGTGCACTTGGCAAAGTCAATCTCATAACCATGAATTTTGGAAGCTTCAAAGACTATGATATGAACAATCGATTCTTCAACAGAAACCTTGCGGGAGGGGCAATGCTGGATATAGGTGTGTATGCCCTGTCATTTATAAGGTGGTTCATGGACTCAAAGCCAGACAAGCTTCTTTCACAGGTTAAGCCTGCGCCTACTGGAGTGGATGAGCAGGCAGGACTTTTGCTTATGAATAAGGAAGGACAGATGGCAACCGTTATGTTGTCCCTTCACTCGAAGCAGCCGAAACGTGGAATGGTATCATGTGAAAATGGATATATAGAGGTGATGGAGTATCCAAGAGCGTGGGAGGCGAAGGTCACATACACAGATACAGGCAAAACTGAGATTGTTGCAGCCGGAGAAAATGCGGATGCCCTTGCGTATGAGCTTCAGGACATGGAGAGTGCGATATCCGGTGATGGAGATATGTATCTGGAATATACAAAGGATGTCATGGATATGATGACAGAGTTCAGAAGATCATGGCGATTTACATATCCAGAGGAAGAATAGGTAGATTGCCATATGTAGGGGAGGCTGTTTAGAACAATTGCACACAATTGTCAGATAAATAAAAAAAGTCCTTGACATAAGATTGCAGTGGTGGTATCTTATAAAAGCTGTCGCATGAGCAGGCAGCAGACGACAGCTTTTATAGGTATACAACATGATATGTCACTGAGACATGATTATAAATTACCTGAAAAAAGTTGTTGACATACACACTTCGGTGTGGTAATATTTAAAAGTTGTCGCCGAAGAGGTCAGACATCAGCAACCGAAAAGGTCTTGAAAAAAGATAAAAAAGTTGTTGACAAAGAACTTCAGATGTGATAACATATAGAAGTTGTCGCTGAGAGGCGAAAACATAAAGAACCTTGAAAAATTAACAACATGACAACCCTGAAATTCCAAAAAAGAATTTCAAGAACGTCGGATCAGAGATGATATCAAAGATCTAACAAACCAATA
>ERZ791815.108-NODE-108-length-92256-cov-10.950836_pt1 | contig 92256 bp, 77 predicted proteins | sample MGYA00510302_ERZ791815 | MGnify/ENA primary metagenome ERZ791815 (study PRJEB30046, sample SAMN00791995) | human gut metagenome | study: EMG produced TPA metagenomics assembly of the A metagenome-wide association study of gut microbiota in type 2... | reverse complement strand
AAAGCGTTATGCTCGTAAAGAAGGATGTGCTTGTCCTTAATGGTCAGAAACTTGTCCAGGGTATGCAAGTCCATGAGCAACTGATGCTCCAGATAATGTCCCAGCGCATAGCCGCACACCATCTGCTTTGTCTGTTTGTCCAGCTGGCGATTGATAAGAATCAGTGGCTTATCAAAATAGAGCGAAAGTAAACCCAACATATCTTTAATGCGAGATGTTTCACTGATGTCCAGGCTGCAACTGCGCGCAATCTGTTTGATGTTGCGAGTTCCGGCATTTTGGACAAGTTCGTTGGCGGCTTGGTGAATAAATGCAGAATCCATAATGTGATCTCCTTCCGGGGATAGCATAGTGAATAGAACAGTGGTTCACAGGTTCATTATTCGTTCCTTTTCTCGTTTTTGTTCTCGGTACTTAAAATAGGCTTTGTGCATTTCATACATGATGCCGTCCATATCCTGCGGGGTCAACTCTCCGCTGGCAAATAGCTCAGTAAGCTCAAATGCGAGATGCTGGGCTTCTATTTTGCCCTTTTTTCCGTAGGCTTCGGCGGCACGTTCGATAAATAAAGACTGATCCGGTTGTAAATAAGTCAGAGGTACATGGAATATATCGGCCATCTTTTCAAGCATTTCAATACTGCGAGGGTAGCGGCCATCACGCTCCCATCCGATGATCGTTCTTTTGTTGATACCCAGACATTGTGCTAATTCGTCCTGTGTTAAAGAATGCTTCTTTCGTAGATCGCGAACTTTCTCTCCAAATTTCATGTTTGCAACCTTTCTATGGCGTAGTTATCGTGCTGTAACAATGTGCAACGGGATTTGTAAATATTCAATCTGAAAGATGCAACGAATTTTCACATTTTCCTCTTGACACGGCGGCACGACTTGCTTATAATATATGCTATATTCTATCATCTTTTGGATTATTATACCGTAAAAATCGTAAATATGCAAGCCGAAAAAGGTGAAAAAAGAGCGGAAGTTCAAAAGGTGAAATTGAATAGAAGAAAAAAGAAACCTAAACCAACACAAAGGAGGCCGTGAGAAGATGAGCAACGGAGAACATGAAATCCGCACCCCAAAGGGGCTGCGGATCGGGAATCGCAGTGTCGTTGATGGAAAGAATATGCTTCAGATCAAGCGTGGTGGCTGTGAAGATTATATTTCTGCTGAATCTCTGGTGGAGTGTATTCACGGCCTTCCCGTGAAGAGTATCGAATTTTTCACAGCAGAGAACCAACGAAAAGAAGCCTGAAGCAGGGAGCTTCATCGGACACTGAAAGCGCAGAGGTGGAATCTTAGGCGGCACCTGGTTAGCCGACCAGCTCCATCAGACGTTCTTTTGGGTCTACAATATAATATCTGTTTGTTAGAGCGATACCGTAGCAATATGTGATATAGGCCGGAACAGAATGAGCGAATGCAGCGCAGTAGTGCGCCTGTGAGTAACTCATCCTGTTCCGGCTTTTTTGATTTTTTTTCAAAAATACCTTGCGAAATGCCCTTCCAGCAATTCTATATATGAGAGACTAAATATCACACCTTAAAAGAGAATCATGAAATTGCGATGCAGCAGGAGAAGTCCTAGACTTCCCGTTCAAAAAAAAACGGGTAAGTCTGGGACAACTTTTGCTGCATTTTTTGTTTCAGACCACCCGCAGCCAAAAGGCAGAAAGGTGGACATTATGATGACATTCAAGGAACTGAAAAAGCTTGTTAAACTTCCTTTGTACAAGGAACAGCGTGTTCCCACCGTGAAGGCTCTTGAGGAATCTGGCGTGTCGGTGGTAGCCGAGAAGATTCTGGAAAATCATGGAAGCATCAGTGTCTACCAAAATGGTTATGTGATTTACAGGGCGCATAAAAGAGTGACCGTTTTCTCGCTTCGTAACTGCGTACATTATAAATATGATGCATTGGAAGGTGCGGGGCATCACATTGAGGAAGAGGAATTTGATGAATACGAGTGGCACATCCGGCTTGTTCTGGAAGGTGAGGATCGGATTTTTATGAACTATGAGATCATCCAAGGAAAGTGGATGCCATCCCGTGAGGACAGGGAGTATAAAGAAGAAATCCTGGAGGGAGTCGATGAAGCAGTCAGCACACTGGAAAGAATGATAAGTGAGGAAAGAGTGGAAGAATTGCTCTCTACTTTGACTGATTTGCAGAGAAAGGTCGTTCACATCCACCTGTTCCATGGTCTGTCTTTCACAGAGGCGGCAAAACACCTTGGCATGACTCGCCAGAATCTTACCGGAATTTATAACGCAGCGATTTACAAGATACAGAAAAAGCATTTCCGGGCATTGTGCAGCTGATAACCTATACATAATCAAAAGATGAGCCGTCCAATCACAGAAAACACTCTGAATTGGGCGGCTCAAAAATTTTTTTGAATTTTTTTAAAACACCTTGCGAAATAGCCCTTCTCCGATTCTAGGAGTGAGAGGACACAAAAAATCTCCATCCAAATCGGAAAGTTCATGAAAAGTTCAAAAATTTTTTGAAAACACCTTGCGAAATGACCTTTCTCCGATTCTAAGGATGAGAGGACAATACAAAACCTCTCACATGAACCTTGAAAATTGAATAAGCCATCCCAGAGAGATACTTCTGATATTGAATGTGCATCCTGCGTGTCTTGTCAGAGAAAACGCCGCTGAAATATGGGGCAGGAACGGGCTGGGGCAGAATGGCAAAGCTCAAATAACAGCAGATACAATGCGGCGGAGTGTCGGAAGATGCTCCGTCGTAAGAATGTACTGTTATTTATAATAGTGCAAATCCAGCAAGAGGGGAGGTGATGAATCTACATGAAATACCCGTATTTCAGAGGTCTGGAAGCAGACCAATATAGTTTTTACCGTGTGCCGAAAGCGCTCATCAAGGTAGACCTGTTTGAAAAGATGTCCGGCGATGCAAAGCTGCTCTATGCGGTCTTGCTGGATCGGATGAACCTTTCACTGAAAAATGGCTGGCAGGACGAGAATGGAAATGCCTACATCATCTGTACGATAGATGAGATCATGGATTCGATTCGATGTGCCAGACAAAAGGCGGTCAAACTGCTGGATGAGCTGGAACACGAATATCAGCTTATTGAGCGGCGCAGGCAGGGCTTGGGAAAGCCGAACCTGCTCTATGTGAAAGACCTCTATGCGGGACTTTCACAATCGAACTACTGGAAGTATGAAAATCAAACTTCTGGTGGTTTGAAAAGCGAACTTCCGGGAGTATGGAAATCAAACGGAAGTAAGACTGATATAAATAATACTGATAGTAGTGAAACTGATCTTATCTATTCCGCACCGTATGGGGAAAACACAGCGAAAGAGATGCGGGAAGATGAAAGGTATCGCCTCTATTTTCAAGACAAGCTGGAAATCCCAATCTTAGATAAGAACTTCCCGCATGACCGGGAAATCCTGATGGAGATTCTGGAACTGCTTGTGGAAACCGTGACCAGCAGAAAGAAGTTCCTGCGCATTTGCGGGGAAGAAAAACCGAAAGAGGTGGTCAAAAGCCGCCTGATGAAGCTGGATTCCATGCACATCCAGTATGTGATGGAATGCCTGAAAAGCAATACCACACAGGTACGAAACATCAAACAATATCTGCTCGCCACACTGTATAATGCTCCGACCACGATTGACAGCTATTACGCTGCACAGGTCAGACATGATTTCGGATGGGGCGGCAGAAGCAATTAAGGAGGACGATGCAATGAGCGTGTTTTTTATGGATTTCGATATGGCTCCCTCGGTGATCTGGGCGAGAGATCTGTACGACCAGATGCAGATTCAGAGTGACTTCCGCAAGTGGTTCCCCCGGATGTGCCAGTATGGATTTGTGGAGGGCCGGGATTATGAGTTCGTTCCCCGTGTCCGCCCGCAGGATGAGGGCGGGCGCACAGTGCAGCGGTATGTGAAAGACTACCGGATCACGCTGGAGATGGCAAAGCAGTTGTACAAGCTCCATCACTTTCACAAGAATGGCTGCTTCCATCCCTGCACGGAACCGAATTGCAGGGAAACGGATCACTGGATGCAGGCAATCATTGAACTGCTGCATCAGCATAAGTGTAAGAGCCACGCGCCGCCGAAGCGTTTTTACGAATCACAGCCGCCCGATTCGCTGGTGACAACGACACAGATCGCAAAAGAGTACGGCTGTGGTGCAAAGGTGTTCAATCGTCTGCTCTATCTGCACGGTATCCAGTACCGGGCCAATAACCAGTGGGTGCTGTATGCAAAGCATCAGGACAAGGGCTATACGGCAAACCTTGTTTTCCGGCTCCATCGGAGTGATGGCAGTGCAGTGGAAAAGCTGCATACGGCATGGACGCATAAAGGCAGGAAGTTCCTGTACCACGAACTGAAACAGCGTGGGATTCTTCCGATGGCAGAACAGGAGGGTTGAGCCTATGAACTTTACGAATAGCCCGTTTGAGCGTATGATGCGCCAGCGTCCGGGGACGGACAGTGACCATCCCTGCATTTCCTGCCGACACCGCAGGGAGTGCGGCTACATGATGCACCAGTGCAGAAAGAAGTTCCGCTCGGTCTTTGGCGATACGGCTCCTCCGGCATCAGGCACGGTCGGTGTCTGATGCCGTTTGGATAAACCTACAAACCGGAAAGGAGGGAGCAGGTGCAGGATGAAGTAAACGAAAAAACGATGGCATTGTGCATCAAAGGCGGAAAAATCTCGGCGCAGATTCTGAAAACGGCATTGATGAAGCTGCTGGCAGAAATCGAGAAGAAGAAACAGCAGTCGAAGAAGATGGGAGGGCAGAACCGATGTAAGAGAGGAAAGCAGAGCATCAAGAGCCTGCAACAGAGCGGCGCACAGCTTACCAATATCGTTGTCACGGACAATAACATCAAGTCGTTTGACCGGGTAGCCCGGAAGTACGGCATTGATTATAGTCTGAAAAAGGCAGAAAAAGAGGGTAAGACCGAATATCTGGTCTTTTTCAAGGCAAAAGATGTGGATGTTATGACGGCAGCGTTCAAGGAATATACCGGAGTTTCGTTGAAAAAGGAACAGCGGCAGTCCATTCGCAAGAAGTTGGAGCAGGCAAAGGAGCGTGTGGCTAAACACCGGGAGATCACCAAGGAAAAGACGAAAGACAGAGGGCAGGTGCGATGAGCCAGAAAACGACCGCACAGAGTAAACGTCCGCGCAAAGCCCCCTCCAACCAGACAGGTGGAACGGCATGGGGCAAGAAAGCAGCGGCGGCAATCAGCGGAAAGATGCAGTCGGCAGATGTGAAGAAGCTGATCCTGCTGAATTTTCCGTACATCATCGCCTTTTACATGGTGGAGAAAGCCGCATGGCTGTACCGCTACTGTAATGGCGATACTATCGTGGACAGGCTGATGGTTCTTTTCATGAACTTTGGTCTGGCCTACAAAAGTTATCTGCCAAGTTTCCATCCGTTCGACTTGCTGGTGGGTCTGATCGGTGCAGCAGCACTGAAAGCCATGATCTACTTCAAGGGCAAGAACGCGAAGAAATATCGGCAGGGAGAGGAATACGGCTCTGCCCGGTGGGGCAATGCCAAGGACATTGAACCTTTTATTGACCCGGTATTCGAGAATAATGTGCTGCTCACCCAGACGGAACGGTTGATGATGAGCGGCAGACCAAAGCATCCGAAGTATGCCAGAAATAAGAATGTCATTGTAATTGGCGGCTCTGGCAGCGGTAAGACACGATTTTTCGTGAAGCCCAATCTGATGCAGATGCCCGAAAAGGTCAGCTACGTCTGTACTGACCCGAAAGGTACGATCATCATTGAATGCGGAAAGATGCTCTCGGATGCCGGGTACAAAATCAAAGTCCTGAACACGATCAATTTCAAGAAGTCTATGCACTATAACCCGTTCCACTATATCCGCAGTGAGAAAGATATTCTGAAACTGGTCAATACCATCATCGCCAACACGAAAGGAGACGGCGAGAAGTCCAGCGAAGATTTCTGGGTCAAGGCAGAACGCCTGCTCTACTGCGCACTCATCGGCTATATCTACTATGAAGCCCCGGCGGAAGAACAGAACTTCTCCACGCTGCTGGAATTTATCAATGCCAGCGAAGCCCGCGAGGATGATGAAGAGTTCAAGAATCCGGTCGATGAACTATTTGAGGATTTGGAAAAGGCTAAACCAGAACACTTTGCCGTGCGGCAGTACAAAAAGTACAAGCTGGCGGCAGGTAAAACGGCGAAGTCCATTCTGATTTCCTGCGGTGCGAGACTGGCTCCATTTGACATTAAGGAACTGCGTGACCTGATGGCATACGACGAGATGGAGCTGGATATGCTGGGAGATCAGCGCACGGCAATGTTCGTTATTATCTCCGATACAGATGATACCTTCAATTTTGTGGTGTCGATCCTGTACACACAGCTATTCAATTTGCTTTGTGATAAGGCGGACGATGAACACGGTGGCAGACTTCCGTACCATGTGCGGCTGCTTCTGGACGAGTTTGCAAACATCGGACAAATCCCTAAGTTTGATAAGCTCATCGCCACCATACGCAGCCGTGAGATTTCTGCTTCGATTATTCTCCAATCGCAGAGCCAGTTAAAGACCATTTACAAGGATGCCGCAGAAACCATCATCGGCAACTGTGACACGATGCTGTTCCTTGGCGGCAAGGAAAGCTCCACCCTCAAGGAGATTTCTGAAACCCTGGGCAAGGAAACCATCGACCTTTACAACACATCGGATACCCGCGGCAACAGCCCCTCTTTTGGCACGAACTACCAAAAGACCGGAAAAGAACTGATGAGCCGGGATGAGCTTGCAGTCATGGACGGCAGCAAGTGCATCTTACAGTTAAGAGGTGTCAGACCATTCCTGAGCGATAAGTTTGATATTACCAAACATAAGCGGTACAAGGAACTTTCGGATTTCGACAAGAAAAACGAGTTCGACGTAGAACGCTACCTGAAACACGAACTGCGGCTGCTCACCACGGAAGAATTTGACCTTTATGAAGTGGATGTGACCGAACAGGCACAAGGATAAGGAAGGAGGCTTTTATCAACAGCAAGCGATACACCCTCCCACCCGTTCGGGCAGACCCTGAACAGGTGATCCGTATGACCGACACGAAATAACCACCATCTATCATGTGATTCCAAAAGGCTGACTTTATTGAAAATGAAAGGAGAAGCCAGAATCGCAGGAAGCGGGCAGCACCGAAGATGTGCCAGCCCGCTTCCCTTTTGGAATCGCAAATATTCATCAAATCTGCGGTCTGGCGAAAATAATATATGGAATTCTTTAATCAGTCTATTACCGTTCTGCAGACTCTCGTTGTGGCTATTGGCGCAGGTCTTGGCGTTTGGGGTGTTGTCAATCTGATGGAAGGATATGGCAACGACAATCCGGGTGCAAAGTCCCAGGGCATGAAGCAGCTCATGAGCGGTGGCGGCGTCATTCTCATCGGTACGCAGCTGATCCCTCTGCTCTCTGGTCTGTTCGGCTAAGCACCCGCGATAGGAGGTACTCCCGCCATTGTTCGATAATATCTTTGCAGCCATCGAAAAATGGATGCGGGAACTTCTGACAGGAATGGTGGAGTCCAACATGAGTACGATGTTCACGGATGTCAATGAAAAGACAAGTGAGATCGCGGCTCAGGTTGGACGCACTCCACAAAACTGGAACAGCAGCGTTTTCAGTATGATTCAGAACTTATCAGAGTCGGTGGTAGTTCCGATTGCCGGAATCATCATCACTCTGGTACTCTGCTATGAGCTGATCTCGATGCTGACCGAGCGAAACAACCTGCATGATGTAGATACATGGATGTTCTTCAAGTATTTTGTCAAGGCATGGGTCGCAATCTATCTGGTCAGCAATACGTTCACAATTACAATGGCAGTCTTTGACGTTGGACAATCGGTAGTTAATTCGGCTTCCGGTATCATCAACGGCGAGACTGCCATTGATGTTAGTTCGCTGTCCATGCAGATGCAGGCGGCGATGGCAACCATGGAGATCGGTGAACTGGTAGTGCTGGCTCTTGAAACCTTCCTTGTCAGCTTCTGCATGAAAATTATGTCGGTGGTGATAACTGTCATTGTCTATGGGCGCATGATAGAGATTTATCTCTATACATCGCTTGCCCCGATCCCGTTCGCAACGATGAGCAACCGTGAATGGGGTCATGTAGGAACCAACTATTTCAGAGGACTGTTCGCCCTTGCATTTCAGGCATTTCTGATGATGGTCTGTGTGGCGATTTACGCAGCACTGATTTCTTCGGTGCGGATTTCCAGCAATATGCACTCCGCGCTGATCGGCGTTGCAGCGTATACCGTGATTCTGTGCTTCAGCCTGATGAAAACGGGAAGTCTGTCCAAACAGATCTTCGGCAGTCACTAAAACCGGGAAAATCCGAGGAAAGGAAAGACAGCAGACAAAAGCCGTATCCCGGCGGCGTGTCTGGCTGTCATGGTGAAGAATGGCTTATGTAACGATCCCGAAAGACCTGTCCAAAGTCAAAAACAAGGTCTTTCTCAACCTGACAAAGCGGCAGCTCATCTGTATGGGCTTTGCGGCATCCATCGGTGTTCCGTTCTACTTTCTCACACGGGGAACACTTGGCACAAGCAACGCGGCGGCGGGCATGGTGCTGCTGATGCTCCCGGAATTTTTCTTTGCGCTGTTCGAGAAAAACGGGATGCACCTTGAAACCATCCTGACGAACTTCATCAGTGTCCGTTTCAAACGTCCGGCGGTTCGCCGCTACGAGATCGAAAATCTGTACGAATATGAGCCGGAGAAACCTGTAACACCAAAAGTGAAGAAGGGAGGCATTATTGGGAAAAGAAAAGGATAAGAAGCCGCTGTTCGGCGGCATCTTCCAGAAATTCTTCAAGCCGTCTGCAAAGGCAGAAGCAAAAAAGAAGAAAGAGCATCACTTGACCGTGCAGCGGTCGATTCCGTATCTGGAAATGGGACGGGACGGCATCTGCCGGGTGGAGGAACATCTGTATTCCAAAACCGTCCGCTTCTGTGACATCAACTATCAGCTCGCGCAAAACGAAGATAAGAACACCATTTTTGAAAGCTGGTGTGACTTCCTCAACTACTTTGATTCCAGCATCCGCTTTCAGCTTTCGTTCATTAACCACAAAAGTGATATGAGCGAATACAACAAGGTCATTCAGATTGAGCCGCAGCATGACCAGTTCGATGATGTACGCATGGAATATGCGCAGATGTTGAAACAGCAGCTTGCCAAGGGCAACAACGGTCTGGTTCGGACGAAGTACATCACGTTCAGCATTGAAGCCAAAAGCGTGAAAGAAGCAAAGCCCCGGCTGGAGCGTATCGAAACCGATATTCTCAACAATTTCAAGGTGCTGGGCGTAAAAGCATATCCTCTGAATGGTGTGGAACGATTACAGATCATGTACGAGATGTTCCATCAGGAGGAAGAACGGAAGTTTGAGTTCAGCTATGACCGCATCCTGCAAAGCGGCATGACTACCAAGGACTTCATTGCTCCGACCAGTTTTCTGTTCAAGAGCGGCAAGGACTTCCAGATGGGAGATACTATCGGCGCAGTATCCTATCTGAACATCCTTGCCCCGGAACTGACGGATAAGGTTCTGGCAGAGTTTCTGGACATGGACAAGAATCTGGTGGTCAGCATCCATGTGCAGTCGGTAGACCAGCTCAAGGCAATCAAACTCATCAAGGGCAAGATCACAGACCTTGACCGCATGAAGATTGAGGAACAGAAAAAGGCGGTGCGTTCCGGCTATGATATGGAAATTATTCCGAGTGACCTTGCAACTTATGGTGGTGAAGCCAAGAAGATTCTGGATGATTTGCAGAGCCGCAATGAGCGTATGTTCCTTATTACGGTGCTGTTCCTCAATGCTGCGAAAACCAAACAGGAACTGGATAGTGCAGTGTTTCAGACGGCTGGTATCGCTCAGAAGTTCAACTGCACATTGAATCGACTGGACTATATGCAGGAGCAGGGGCTTATGAGCAGTCTGCCGCTGGCCAATAATCTGGTTCCCATCAAGCGGGCATTGACTACAACTTCCACCGCCATCTTCGTGCCGTTCACCACACAGGAACTTTTCATGGAGGGTGATTCCCTCTACTACGGTCTGAATGCAGTGTCCAACAACATGATTATGGCAGACCGAAAACAGCTCAAAAACCCGAATGGTCTGATTCTTGGAACACCGGGCAGTGGTAAGTCGTTTAGCGCAAAGCGTGAAATGACAAACGTGTTCTTCACGACAACGGACGATATTATCATCGCAGACCCGGAAGGCGAGTATTATCCGCTGGTCGAAGCCCTGGGCGGGCAGGTCATTCATATCTCATCCACCAGCCGGGATTACATCAATCCGATGGACATTAACCTGAACTATGCGGACGATGATAACCCGCTAGGTATGAAATCGGATTTCATCCTTTCCCTGTGCGAACTTATCATGGGCGCACGGGATGGCATGGAGCCGGAAGAAAGATCCGTCATTGACCGATGCCTGCCGCTGGTCTATCAGAAATATCTGAATGATCCGAAGCCGGAGAATATGCCGATTCTCGGTGATCTGTATGACTGCCTGCGGGAGCAGAAAGAACGGCAGGCACAGCGCATTGCCACGGCACTGGAAATCTACGTCAATGGTTCGCTGCGGGTGTTCAACCACCAGACGAATGTGGAATTGGATAACCGCCTTATCTGCTTTGACATTAAAGAGTTGGGCAAGCAGCTCAAAAAGCTGGGTATGCTCATCGTGCAGGATCAGGTGTGGAATCGTGTTACCATCAACCGCAATGCAAAGAAAAATACACGATACTACATTGATGAGTTCCACTTGCTCCTAAAGGAAGAGCAGACTGCCGCATACAGTGTTGAAATCTGGAAGCGTTTCCGAAAATGGGGCGGCATCCCCACGGGTATTACGCAGAACATTAAAGACCTGCTGGCAAGCCGGGAGATCGAGAACATCTTTGAAAATAGCGATTTCATCTATATGCTGAATCAGGCATCCGGCGATAGGCAGATTCTTGCAAAGCAGCTCAACATTTCGCCGTTCCAGCTTTCCTATGTGACGAACAGCAACGAGGGCGAGGGACTGCTGTTCTACGGCAACACCATTATCCCGTTCAAGGACAAGTTTGATACTTCGTTGAAACTCTATGGTCTTATGACCACGAAACCGAATGAAATTGCAAAATACAGGGAGAAGAAAGACGCATGATGAAAGAGAAAAAACTGAGCCAGATGATCCTGAAGCTGCATGACCGTGCTGAGGCGGCAAAATACGATGGCGATTCCAGCCCGCCTTATCAGGAAGTGAAAATGCTGAACTTCCACGATGAGGAATCGGTGGTGCATACGGTGCTGGAGGACTTTTACGCAGTCGGCGCACTGGCAGATGAACTGACCCACGGATTCCACATGGAAGAGCGGGGCTACATCGACCGCACGGAGGTCAATTCCCGGCTGATCGCTTTTGCCAGGGAGCTGGAGCGGATTCTCGATAAATGGGAAACTCATGCAGTCCTGATTGCATGAGTTTCCTGCCGGACGGGAGGTGAATCCGATGGCAGACAAGCGATTCCGGGGCAGAGATAAAATCGTCCAGAAAATGACCAAAGACGGTCTGGTGGAAGAGAATCTCCGCACCGGGGAAACCAAGTCCGCAGTTGAAGAAGAACCACCGAAGCAGGAAGATTCGGAAAAAGACGCTGCGGAAAGTGCAGAAGAAACCCCTGTTGTGGAAGAAGAGGTGTGCATGGATGCCGAGGATGGAGAGGAGGAAAAGCCCCGGCGCAGCACCGCCAAGCAGAGTACAGAATATTATAAAGCCCATCAGGAGGATGGCAAAGCGAAAGAAAAAGATGCTTCGCCAGTGGACGAAGATGCAGAGCCTGCGCCGAAGAAAAAGGGCCACTTATCGTTTGATGATGAGCAGCAGGGCGGCATCGTCCGGGGCGCGGGGCTGGGCATTAAGAAAGTGGCGAAGAAAGGAGTGGATACCGCCACTGGTTTTGCCCACAACAAGGTACATCAGGTCGAAAAGGAAAACTCCGGCGTGGAGTCGGCGCACAAGAGCGAAGAAACGCTGGAAGAACTGTACCGCTTCTCCAAAGGTCGGAAAAAGACCAGAGAAAAATCTGCAAGAGCAGAGAAAAGAGGTGGGGAGGATCAGAAGGCCAGCCGCCTGAAATTCTCCGAAAGTGAGGGCGGCACGGCAGAAAATGCAGCAGAACCGTCGCTGAAAAAGAAACAGCCCCAGCCACTACCGACTGCCGCAGGAGGTGAAGCAACAAAGACAGTCGGCTCAAAGTTTTACCAGAAAAAGCAGTATAAGGATGCCTATGCAGCAGCCAAGCGGGGCCAGAAAGCCGGAAATGCTGCCAGCAAGCAGGCGGCAACGGCAGCAAACACGCTTGCAGAAAAAGCAAAGGCGGCGGTGCAGGAGATCGTTGTGCAGAACAAGACCCTCTGGGCGGGACTTGGCATTGCAGCACTGGTGCTCATGCTGATTATGGGCGCATTCTCAAGCTGTTCAGCAGCGATTCAGGGAACGGGCAGCACCTTTATCGGAACGACGTATCCCAGTAAGGACGCCGACATGAAAGGTGCAGAAGAAGATTATCTGGAACTGGAAAAGAAGCTGGATGAGCAGATACGGCAGATGGAGTCCACACATCCCGGCTATGACGAATACCGTTACCAGTTGGATGAAATTGGGCATGACCCCTATCAGCTGATCTCTCATCTGACTGCCGTATATGAGCAGTTCACCAGAGGACAGGTGAAAAACGTCATCAAGTCGCTGTTTGAGCAGCAGTATCTCCTGAAAGTCTGGGAAACGATAGAGATTCGCACACGCATGGAAACCAGAGTAGGGATTCGGCCAACGATTGACGCTTTTGGAAACGTCAGCATGGAAACCTATACCTATCAGGAAGAAGTGGAGTATGAGTACAAAATCCTCAACGTCCTGCTGAAGAACAAGGGCTTTGACACCATTGCCAGAAAGAACATGGATCGGAAGCAGACTGGGCGGTATGATGCCTACAATCTGACCTATGGCAATCGCCCGGAACTGTTTGGCGCAGGCTCACCTACATACAGCGGCGGCACAACAGGAAGCATTGGCTCTGGCGGTTCGGGTGGAACAGGCGGCAGTTCCGGCGGTGGTTTCCGATATGATATTCCAGAAGAAGCCCTGTCGGATGAAAAGTTTGCAAGGGTGATTGCAGAAGCCGAAAAGTATCTGGGTATGCCGTATGTGTGGGGCGGCAGTTCTCCAAGCACCAGTTTTGACTGCTCCGGCTTTGTCTGCTGGGTCATCAATAACTGTGGCAATGGCTGGAATGTCGGACGCACGACGGCAAACGGACTGCGTGGCAAGTGCAGCTACGTTTCTCCTGCAAATGCACAGCCGGGTGATTTGATCTTCTTTGAAAAAACCTATAATACTGTCGGCGCGTCGCACGTTGGCATCTATGTCGGCAACGGAATGATGATCCACTGCGGTGATCCGATTTCTTATACCAGCATCAATTCGACCTACTGGCAGAACCACTTCCTTGGTTTTGGCAGAATCAAGTAAAGGAAAGGAGAGAAGCTAGATGAGCAAAAAGCTGAAGAAGTTTTTGAATGATGCAGAGAAAACCGAAAGCAAGATCGCGGAACTGGAAGAGTATCTGAGAAATGTCCGGGCGGCACAGAAAAAAGAAGAGGACAATGAGATCGTTCGGGCTATCCGCAGCACAAAGCTGGGTGGGCGTGACCTGCTGGCACTGCTGGAAAATATCCAGGCGGGGAATGTGACGTTCCAGACAACCGTAAACCACGAGAACAAGACTTCGGAAGAAGCAGAAATGGAGGATGTGATTGCGAAAGATGCTTAAAAAGCTGGGTGTTGTGATTCCCAGTGTAGTGCTGACCCTGCTGATGGCAGTCGGCTTTTCCACTCCGGCATTTGCCTATGTGGAGCCGGAAGTCAAGGAAGAGCCTGTGCAGGTCATTGAGGAAGAGGAACCCACCGAGGAAGAGAAGATTCCGTTTACCATTGCGGGCAACGGCGAGGTGGAAGATAACATCACGGACGATTCCAGTAAAGAGTTCTTCACGGTCAAGACCAAGGGCGGCAACACCTTTTTTCTGGTGATCGACCGGGCAAGGAACAGCGAGAATGTGTATATGCTCTCCATGATCGACGAGTACGATTTGCAGGAGTTTCTGACCGATGAGGAACGCAACGGCAAGGAAGAAGAGGAGCCGGCAGTCGTGTTGCCGGAAACCAAACCTGAGCCGGAACCGGATGTCGAGATCGAAGAGCCGGAACAGGACGATGGAAAGCTGACCAAGATTCTGGCAATCGTATTTGTTCTGGGTGTGGGCGGTGCAGGCGCATTCTTCTATTTCTACATCTATAAGCCGAAGCAGAGTGAGCCGGAAGTATCGAAAGAAAATCTGGAATATGAAGCTCTGCCGACAAAGAACGAGGATGAGCAGGACGCAGAAACCGAAGAATAATAGAAAACCCGTATAATCTAGTGGTGCAGGGATGGTCTGATTCGGACTGTCCCTGCTTTTTTCAAACAAGCAGGAGGATACATGAAATATCTTGTGATAGCAGAAAAGCCGAGTGTAGCACGTTCCATCTCGAAAGTGATCGGTGCATACAAACATGAGGACGGGTATCTGGAGGGTGGGGATTGTGTGGTGAGCTGGTGTCTGGGGCATCTGGCAGAGTATGCAGCCCCGGAGTATTATGATGAACGCTATAAAAGCTGGCGGTTCGATGATCTTCCGATTCTCCCGGAAGAATGGAAGCTGCTGGTTTCGGAAGATAAGAAAGCACATTTCAATATTCTGCGGAAGCTCCTCCGAAGCAAAGAGTTCGCTTATGTGGTAAACGCCTGCGACGCAGGGCGGGAGGGAGAAGCAATCTTCCACCGTGTGTATGGTCTGGCGGGCAGCAAACTCCCGGTCAAACGGCTGTGGATCAGCAGCATGGAAGATGCCGCTATCCAGCAGGGCTTTGATTCCTTAAAGGATGGCACAGAATATGACAACCTGTTTGCCGCTTCGGAGTGCAGGGCAAAGGCAGACTGGCTGATCGGCATGAACGGCACACGGGCCTTTACCAAGAAATACGGCAGGCGGCAGACCATTGGACGGGTGCAGACTCCAACACTGGCAATGCTGACGGAACGGCAGAACAAAATCCAGAACTTTGTGAAAGAGCCGTACTACAAGGTGGAAATCACGGGAAATGGCATCGCGGCAGAATCGGAACGGATGGTACAGGAGCAGGATGCGGATACCGTGCAGGCAGCTTGTGATGGACAATGTGCCGTGGTCGGCAGTATTGAGCACAAGCGGAAAGAGCAGTCCGCCCCGAAGCTGTACGACTTAACGACCTTGCAGCGAGAAGCCAACCGCTATTATGGCTTTACCGCCAGTCAGACTTTGAAGATCGTACAGGAGTTGTATGAAGAAAAGCTGGTGACATACCCGCGAACGGACAGCCAGTACATCACGGAAGATATGCAGCAGACTATGGCAGATTTGCTCAAACACTATGGCGGCAAAGCAGATGGAGTAAAGCAGGTGGTCAATAACAAAAAGGTCACTGACCACCATGCGATTCTGCCGACACTGGAAAGCTGCAAGCGTGGGTCAAACAGCCTGTCCGGGGATAAGGAAAAGGTCTTTGCTCTCATCGTCTGGAAGATGCAACAGGCAGTACAGCCGCCATACATCTATGAAGATGTTCTGGTAACAGTATGCTGTCAGGACAGGAAATTCACTGCAAAATACAAAAATGTCTTGCAGGCGGGACATACCGCAATGCCTGTTCCGTTTGCAGAACAGGAAAAAAGCAAGGATATGGCATTCCCCAAGAAACTGGAACAGGGCGAGGTGATTCCTGTGGTGAGCGCGGAGAAAAAGCAGGGCTTTACATCTCCGCCGAAAGCATTTACTGAAGACACCCTGCTTTCTGCAATGGAAAGCGCAGGCAACAAGGAGTTTGAAAAAGACACGGAAAAGAAAGGACTGGGAACACCTGCGACCCGTGCAGCGATTCTGGAAAAGCTGGTATCTTCCGGCTATGTGGAACGCAAAGGCAAGCAGATTCTTCCCAGTGCAGAGGGGGTTACGGCAATCGCAAATATCCCGGATTACCTGAAATCGGCAAGCATGACCGCTGAGTGGGAAAATGAACTGCTGCGGATGGAACGGGGCGAAACAAAGCCCGCCGACTTCATGCAGGGCATCGGTGGATTGCTGGAACGAATGCTGGCAGACCTCCGGCAAATTCCGACCGTACAGGAATCACCTATTTATAATAAGGTATCTATCGGGAACTGCCCGGTATGTGGAAAGCCCGTCTGTGAAGGCAAGCTGAATTTCTATTGCTCTGACCGGGACTGTAAATTTGCCCTCTGGAAAGAAAGTAAATACCTTTCCGGCATGAAAAAGACGCTCACAAAGAAGATGGCAACTGACCTTTTGAAGAAAGGACGTACCTATGCAAAAGACTTCTACTCTGCCAAAAAGGACAAGACCTTTGCCGCAGACCTTGTTATGGCAATAGAAAATGGCAGGGCGCAGTACAGTCTTGAATTTCCGAAAACACCAGCTAAGAAGTAAGGAGGGAACGATTGGCGAAATTTAACGATATTCGGGAACTTGCCCAGCAGAACGCACGGTGGGTAAGCAATTCTCCGAAAGACTGGATGAACTATCTGGATGTGGCGGCACGGCTGTACCGCTATTCGTTCAAAGATACTCTGCTGATCCATGCTCAGCGTCCTGATGCGACCGCCTGTGCAGAGCTGGAAGTCTGGAACAAGAAAATGAACCGCTGGGTAAACCGTGGCGCAAAAGGCATTGCGCTTTTGGACGATGCCAGCCCACGGGCAAAGCTGCGCTATGTGTTCGACATTGCGGACACGCATCTGGTGCAGGGCGGCAGAACGCCGATCCTCTGGCGCATTGATAATTCGGAACACCAGCAGATGATCCTCGACCATCTGGCAGATACTTATGCTCTGACGCAGACGGACAGCATGAATGCTGCGCTGATGGAACTGGCACAGCAGTTGACCGCTGAAAATCTGGAAGAAGCGATGGATGGTCTGGAATATGAGGTGGCAGACACTTTTCTGGAAGGACTGGATGAAGATAACCTCCGTGTCCGTTTCCGGGAGTTAATGACCAACAGTATTTTCTATACCCTTTCCCGACGCTGCGAACAGGAACCGCTGGAAGTTTTGGAAGATGAGGATTTTATCCGTATTGTGGATTTCAACCAGCTTCCGGTTTTGACGTTCCTGGGCAATGCTGTTTCGGAACAATGTGAAGCGGTTCTCCGTGACATCGGACGGGAAATGCAGAAAATTTACCGAAAAGAAGTCACAGAACATCTTGCAAAAACTGCCGACAGCTTGTATAATACCAGTACAGACTTTAGCACATTAAAGCGTGAAACTGAAACGAACATCACTGAAGGAGGAAAACCGTATGGAACTGACTTATCACCGCAAGGGGGACTACCTGTTTCCGAACCTGACCGTACAGGACGAGCCGATGAGCATTGGGAAGTACGGGATGCTGCGCAGGACTTATCTGAGGGAAAACAAGAAGAACTGGTATCAGAGTATGCTGATGAGCGGCAGGCTGAATCAGCATCTGGCGCAGATCGACGAGCAGGCGGAGAACCGGATGGAAGAACTGATCGAGAGCCTGAACGAGAAGTATCCGGCTCCGAACAAGGAAACCGAACAGATGGCATGGGTGGCACATCAGAACAATCTGACCGCGATGGCGGAAGAGATCGTGCTGAAGGAATTGGTGTACAACTAACCGCTGACACAACCGAACAGGATTTGAGCGAAGCAGAGGAAGAAATTGCCTCTGCTTTTTCTCTGCCCAGTCTGCCGACCGTGGAACAGCAGATTCGGGCAATCGAAGCCCCGATGCAGGCCCAGTATGCCGATGAGATCACGATTCCGGCAGAAGTTGTGGATGAAATCCTGCGGACGGGAAGCAATCGAAGCAAAAGCCAGCTCCGTCTTATCTATAACTTTATGACCGAACAGACCCCGGAAGAGTATACTGCTTTCGTCAAAAAAGAGTATGGCGAGGGCGGCAAGGGCTTTGAGATCGGCGGCACAAAATATGCAGTCTGGTTCGATGAGTTGGGTATGCAGATCGCCGTTGGAGATACGGTTCGGAACGACCCCAAAAACAAAGCATTTCTGTCCTGGGAAGATGTCAGCTGCAGAATCCATCAGCTTCTGCAGCAGGGAGAGTACGCACCAAAGTCTGTCCTGGATGCAGCCCGTGGCAATGCTCTGCATGAACACGCAGAAGCCCTAAGCTATATGGAACGCGATATGGCAGAGGGCGTGGCAGAGATGGTCTTTGCCGATACGTCCATCTTCTCCGGCGGATACCCGGAACTTACAGAACGACTTGCAAAGTTGATTGAGCAGCCGGAATTTCTGGCTGACCTGAACGAACGTCTTTTGGGACTGGCAGAAGCCTACGCCGAAGATAAAAGCGTGATGCGGATGCCGTTCTATCGCCCGGACAAAGTATCCGAACAGTTTCAGAAGTTTGCCCTCCCGTTCCAGCCGTATCAGGCAAGAGAGGGCTTTCAGTGGAATGAGCAGGAAGTCTTTATCACGGAAGATGAGATCAATGCTTTCCTTGCAGGCGGCGGGCCGTATTCGGATGGCAGGCTGGCAACGTACAGTTTCTTCCTTACCCATACAGAGAAAGCAGAACGCGCGGCATTTCTGAAAGACCGATACGGTGTGGGCGGCAGCAGTCATGCACTTTCCCGTGCAGATAATTCCCATGCCAGCTATGACGGCAGAGGTCTTGAACTGGCACGGGGCATCTATGGAAAGCCGGATGCGCTGGTAAAGCTGAACTGGAACCAGGCGGCTGAACGAGTTGCAAAGCTCATTGACCAGAGTTTGTATCTGAAGCCTGCGGATTACAGCCGGATGCCGAGTTACGAGCGTGAGCAGATGGCAAATCGGGTAATCGGTTTCTACCATCGTTTGCCCGATGAAGTAGAGCGTCCATTTAAGCGGGAATTGCTGAATGAGGATGCCAGAAAGAAACTGCCCACCATGCTGGCTGACCCGGAACAGGCGGTAGAGCTTCTGGAAAAGATGGATGCAGCACTTCTTTCCGTGCCGCTGGATTCCCCGGAATATGCGGAAAAATCAAAGACGCTTGCTGAACTGCACCAGTATGTTGAGGGAACGTACACGATCTTCCCGGAAAAGAAAAAGGCTGTTGAGATTTCTGTTTCTGAGACAGGACAAATATCGCTTTTCGATATTTGGGCGCAGGAACAGGAATCGAAAGAGCATTCAACCACCGCAGTGGTTGAAGAACCCCAGAAGCAGGCGGCAAAGTACAGCAGAAATGTCGGGGATTATCTCTATCTGGAAGATGACCGCCTTTATAAAATCGAACGTGTTACGGATTCTCTGATCTATCTGAAAGATATGGAGCGTCCTGCATGGGCGGCGCGGGTGCTTCGACCGAACCAGTATGATGCAGAACTGGCAAAGAATCCGCTGAATGATTATCTTCTGGCAGGGCAGGAATCTGCATTGAAAGATAGTCGCTGTGTTTACAAAGAATGTCTGTATTCCATGCTGGATGCGGTGCAGCAGAGTGAAATCTATCCGTATCTCCGCGACCGCGATGTGGATGCAGACGAAGCGGAAAAGGAACTTCGGAACAAGATTGACGAGCTGTTAGAGCAGAATGCGAAAACTGCTCCGCTGTATCTGGAAGCAAGCCAGAACTGGGAAAACTTCAAAGACTGGTTGGTAGAAGATATTTTCCAGCGCACCTATCAGGACGTTATTACGGACAGACGGGATGCCGTTGCACTGTATCAGGATAGCAAGGACGCACCGCAGTGGGTGCGCGGCATTATGGTTCCGTATGCAGCGGAAGAAAAGGCCGTTGAGCCGACCTTGCAGCCCCTGCCGCTGGATGCCGTAAACGAATATAACGCGCTGAAAGAGCGTTACCCGGATGCTCTGGTCGGCTATGAGCAGTACGGCAACTTTGAGTTCTACGGCGAGGATGCGAAGCGCGTTTCAGAACTTCTTGGCAGCAAGCTGTTGGAAAAGGAAACCGCACTCGGCAAGGTTGAGGTGTCTGGTTTTCCACGTGAACAGTGGGCTTCTCAGGCAATGAAGCTCTGGAAGCAGGGGGAGAGCGTCTATCTGTCCGGCCAGCAGGAAGATGGAACCCATGCGCAGACAAAGTATTTCCGCAGAGAGGAATATCTGCCAGTCAATACCATCATTGAACTGGACGATAGAGAGTTCCGTGTGGATTCGGTCAACTTTGAGCAGGGGACGGTCAGCTTGCAGGACATGACCCTTGCGAAAGAAGCCCGGTATCCGATCTTCCGAACGGAACCGCTGGAGTACATTCGGCATCTGTACGAACAGGCCGATGTGCCGATGAAAGAAGCGATAGAAACCACAGTCTTTACTGCTCTACACAATGCTGGTGTGGCTTACGAGGATTTTTCCCCGGAGCAGATGGATGTGATCTATTCGGTGGCAGAATCGGGCGGCGAGTTAGAAGAACTGCTGAATCCCGACTTCTCGCCGGAACAGATGCAGCTGATCGCGGATGTGCAGACCCGGACAGATGCCATCCATCGTTCGGCAGTGGACGATGTTTTGAATCCTCTTACTAGTAAGCCTATGACCCCGGAAGAGGTCAACCATGCACGGCGGCAGCACAACCTTCCGCTGGACAGTGGAGCCGAAACGGAACAGCCTGCACAGCCGAAACAGGAGCCTATGAACTTCCGTATTACGGACGATGATCTCGGCGCAGGAGGAGCCAAGACAAAATTCAAAGCAAACATCGAAGCCATCCGGTTGCTGCAAACGCTGGATGCAGAACAGCGGCAGGCAACCGCAGAAGAACAGGAAGTTCTCTCCCGGTATGTCGGCTGGGGCGGCATTCCGCAGGCGTTCGACGAGAAGAATGCGGACTGGGTAAAGGAGTATGCGGAACTGAAATCTCTGCTCCCGGCAGATAAGTACAGCGAAGCGCGGGCATCCACGCTGAATGCTTTCTACACTTCGCCTACGGTTATCAAGGCAATGTATGAAGCCCTTTCCAACATGGGTCTGAGCAAAGGCAATGTACTGGAACCGTCCTGCGGTGTCGGTAACTTCATGGGTCTTGTGCCTGAAAGCATGGAGAACATCAAGATGTATGGTGTGGAGCTGGACAACGTATCAGGACGCATTGCACAGCAGCTTTATCAGAAGAACAAAATTGCAGTGCAGGGCTTTGAAACAATGCAGTTCCCGGACAGTTTCTTTGATTGTGTGGTGGGTAATGTGCCGTTCGGCAATTACAAAGTGCCGGATAAGCGGTATGACCGCCACAACTTCCTCATCCATGATTACTTTATTGCAAAAAGTCTTGACCTTGTTCGTCCGGGCGGCGTGGTGGCGGTAGTCACTTCCAGCGGTACGATGGATAAAAAGGATTCCTCTGTCCGAGAGTATCTTGCCAACCGTGCCGATCTGGTCGGTGCAATTCGCCTGCCAAACAATGCGTTCCAGCGCAATGCGAACATAAGTGTTGTAGCTGACATTTTGTTCCTGCAAAAGCGTGACCGGGCGGCAGTGGAGCGGGCAGAGTGGGTAGACCTTGGCACAACGCCGGAGGGATACCCCATCAACCAGTATTTTGCGCAGCATCCTGAAATGGTGCTGGGTGAGATCACGACTGAAAGTACACAGTACGGCAAACAGGAAACCACGGTCAAGCCCATCGAGGGCGCAGACCTTGCACAACAGTTGAAAGCAGCCGTTGAGAACATCCATGCGGAAATCACTGAGCCGGAAATCACGGACGATGAACTTGACCAGAACGCAGAACCACTTCCGGCAGACCCAAACGTGAAGAATTTCGGTTACACCAATGTGGACGGACAGGTCTATTACCGTGAAAACTCCTATATGAACAAGGTTGACCTGCCTGCGGTCACGGCAGAGCGTGTGCTGGGGATGATTGCCCTGCGGGAAACCACACAGAAATTGCTGGACTGCCAGTTGCACGATGGTACGGATGCCGAAGTGGAACTGCTGCAAGGAAAGCTGAAAGACCAGTATAAGCGGTTCACAGCGCAGTATGGTCTGATCAACAGCACCGCCAACAAACGGGCATTCCGGCAGGATAGCAGCTATTGTCTGCTGGCATCTCTTGAGATTCTGGACGAGGATAAAAACCTCAAGCGGCTGGCAGATATTTTCACGAAACGCACTATTCGCAAGCCGGAACCCGTCACCTCTGTGGATACTCCGAGTGAAGCCCTGGCACTCTCCATTGGAGAAAAAGCAAAGGTCGATGTGCTGTTTATGGCAGAACTTTGCGGAAAGACAGAGCAGGAAGTGACCGAAGAACTGGCAGGTGTTATCTTCCGAAATCCTGTCACACAGGCGTGGGTGACGGCGGACGAATATCTGTCCGGCAACGTCCGGGAAAAGCTGGCAACGGCAGAAACCTTTGCTGCAAACCACCCGGAGTATCAGGTCAATGTCGAGTATCTCAAGCGAGTACAGCCGAAAGATTTGAATGCTTCGGAGATTGAAGTGCGGCTTGGTGCAAACTGGATCAAGACAGAGTACATTACGGACTTCATGGAGCGGGTGTTCAAAACGCCGAGTTACTATATCGGAAGTTCCATCAAGGCAACCTATTCGGAAATCAGCGGCGCATGGAACATCAGCGGAAAGTCACTTGACCGGAGTAATCCCCGTGTGACGAACACCTATGGCACAATGCGGGTCAACGGCTATCGACTGCTGGAAGATGCGCTGAATCTCCGGGATACCAAAATTTACGATACCATCTATGAGGATGGAAAAGAAAGGAGAGTGCTGAACAAAAAAGAAACCATGCTGGCGCAGCAGGCACAGGAAGCGATTCGGGATGCGTTCAAGCAGTGGATTTTCAAGGATTTAGACCGCAGAGAGGAACTTTGCAAGGTCTACAATGAGCGGTTCAATGCGATTCGTCCCCGTGAATACGATGGCAGTCACATCAAGTTCGTGGGCATGACCCCGGAAATCAGCTTGATGCCGCACCAGAAAAATGCAGTGGCGCATATCCTGTATGGCAATAATACGCTGCTGGCGCATTGCGTGGGTGCTGGCAAGACCTTCCAGATGATCGCTGCCGGCATGGAAAGCCGCCGTCTGGGTCTAGCGCAGAAGAATCTTTATGTTGTGCCGAACCATCTGACGGAGCAGTGGGGCGCGGATTTCCTGCGGCTGTATCCGAATGCCAATGTGCTGGTGGCAACGAAAAAGGATTTTGAGCCAGCCAACCGGAAAAAGTTCTGTTCCCGAATCGCCACAGGTGATTACGATGCTATCATCATCGGGCATTCGCAGTTTGAGCGGATTCCGCTTTCCCCGGAACGGCAGAAATCCATGATCGAGCGGCAGATTCAGGACATCACCTTTGCGATTGCAGAAGCAAAGGCAGAGGACGATGGCAAGAGTTTCACGGTCAAGCAGATGGAGAAAACGAAGAAAACCTTGCAGGCAAAACTCCAGAAGCTGAACGACCAGAGCCGCAAGGATGATGTAGTCACATTTGAGCAGCTTGGTGTTGACCGCCTGTTTGTAGACGAGAGCCATTTCTATAAAAATATGTTCCTCTACACAAAAATGCGGAACATCGCTGGTATTGCTCAGACCGATGCACAGAAGTCCTCGGATATGTTTGCAAAATGTCAGTATCTCGATGAAATCACTGGCGGCAAGGGTGTGACCTTTGCAACAGGTACGCCTGTATCGAACAGCATGGTAGAGCTGTATACCATTATGCGCTACTTGCAGTATGACACCTTGCAGAAACTTCATCTTGGACATTTCGATAGCTGGGCGGCTTCGTTTGGCGAAACCGTAACGGCAATCGAGTTGTCCCCAGAGGGAACGGGCTACCGTGCAAAGACGCGGTTCGCCCGGTTTTTCAATCTCCCTGAATTGATTTCACTGTTCAAGGAGTCCGCAGACGTACAGACGGCAGATATGCTGAATCTGCCTGTGCCAGAAGCAGAGTACATCAATGAGGTGCTGAAACCCAGTGAAACGCAGCAGGAAATGGTGAGCAGCTTTGCCGACCGTGCAGAGCGTGTGCGGAACGGAAATGTCGATCCGAGAACCGATAATATGCTCAAAATCACGAACGACGGCAGAAAGCTGGCCTTGGATCAGCGGCTTATCAATGACCTGCTGCCGGATGAGCCGGAAAGTAAGGTCAACCTCTGCGTGGAGAATGCCTATCAGGTATGGGAAGAATCCACGCCCGACAAATCCACCCAGTTGATTTTCTGCGACTTATCGACCCCGAAAGCAGACGGAACATTCAATGTGTACGATGATGTCCGGGAAAAACTGGTGGCAAAGGGAATCCCCCGTGAGGAGATTGCTTTTATCCATGAGGCAAATACCGAAACCAAAAAGGCAGAACTGTTTGCAAAGGTGCGCTCCGGTCAGGTGCGTATCCTGCTTGGTTCGACCCCGAAACTTGGTGCTGGTACAAACATTCAGGACAGACTGATCGCCCTGCATCATCTGGACTGCCCGTGGAAGCCCTCTGATCTGGAACAGCAGGAAGGACGCATTCTTCGTCAGGGAAACCGCAACCAGAAAGTGAAGATTTTCCGTTACGTCACAGAGAATACGTTCGATTCGTATATGTGGCAAATTCTGGAAAATAAACAGAAGTTCATCTCGCAGATCATGACCTCGAAATCTCCTGTTCGTGCCTGCGATGATGTGGACGATACCGCGCTGACCTATGCAGAAATCAAAGCATTGGCAACGGGAAATCCCTACATCAAGGAAAAGATGGATTTGGATATTCAGGTCAGCAAACTGAAGCTGATGCGGGCCAACCACACCAGCCAGATTTACAGCCTGGAATCGGATATTGCACGGCGGTATCCGGCAGAGATCACGGCAGCGAAAGAGCGCATAGCAGGTCTGAAAGCTGACCTTGCAGTGGCAAAGCCGTTGCTGGAACAGGACAAGGAGAAGTTCTCCATCACGGTGGAGGACAGGGTTTATACCGACCGCAAGGAAGCAGGCTCGGCAATTCTTGCAGCCTGTGCCGCAATGAAGATCGCTAAGACAGAGGGGCAAATCGCAGATTTGGGAGGGTTTGCAATCAGTTCCCGGTTTGATGCGTTCGCCCAGACATTCAAGCTGACCATCAAGCGGCAGAGCAGTTATACGATTGAACTTGGCAGTGATCCGGCTGGCAATATCCAGCGTATTCTCAATGCGCTGGCATCTATCGAAAAGACACTGCCGCAGGTGGAGCGCAGATTGGAAACCTTACAGCAGCAGTTGGCAGAAGCAAAGGAAGAAGTGCAGCGTCCGTTCCCGCAGGAGGCGGAATTAAACGAAAAATCTGCACGGCTTGCAGAATTGAATGCCCTGCTGGATATGGACGAAAAGGGGGATGATGCGGCTCTTGGCATGGATGAGGAGGTAACGGATAGCGAACTTCCTGCGCCGAAACGTGAGATTGAGCGGAGTGCAGACAGCGTAAAACGTCCGTCGATCCTTGCACAGCTTCACGAAAAGCAGGCAGAACGCATGGCAGAGCCGAAACCGCAGAAAAAGAAAAGTCACGATATGGAACTATAACTGAGAATGCCCCGTCAGATCTCCGAAAGGGAATCTGATGGGGCAGATTTTGTAAAGGAGGGCATGAATGGCAGATAAGCGGGCAGACCAGCTCAAAGAAATCACGGAACGGTTGGAACAGGGCGTAAAGGACATTTTTACTTCGGAAATGTATACGAAGTACCTGCTTACAATGTCGAAATTCCACAATTACAGCTTCAATAATACGCTGCTGATCGCAATGCAGCGTCCAGATGCTACGTTGGTGGCTGGGTACAATGCCTGGAAAAATAAGTTTAACCGCTATGTGAAAAAGGGTGAAAAGGGCATCCAGATCATCGCGCCTGCCCCGGTAAAGGAACGGGAAGAGAGGGAGAAAATCGACAAGGACACCGGGCTTACGGTGCTAAATGAGAGCGGGGAGCCGGAAATCGAAGTGGTGGAGAGGGTGATTCCCCGGTTCCGGGTAACAACGGTTTTCGATTATGCCCAGACAGACGGAGAACCGCTGCCTACGCTGGAAGTGAATGAACTGACTGCCCGTGTCAAGGATTATACCCTGCTGAAAGAGGCAATCGAACAGGTATCTCCTGTGCCAATTCGTTTTGGAGAGATCGAGGGCAACGCAAAAGGTTATTACAGCCACGTGGACAAAGAAATCTGTGTTCGTGCCGATATGGGTGAGAGCCAGACCATCAAGACGATGATCCATGAGGTTGCTCATGCCATGCTGCATGACAGCGACCAGATGAAACAGCGCGGCGAGGAAAAAGACCAGCTTACCAAAGAAACAGAAGCGGAAAGCATTGCATTTACGGTTTGCTCGGCACTTGGCATTGATACTTCGGACTACTCGTTCCCGTATGTAGCAAGCTGGGCAAGCGGCAAGGAACTGAAAGAATTGAAAGATTCGATGGATACGATTCGATTGACCGCTGCTGATTTTCTTGAAAAACTGGAAACGGCGGTGGCAGAAAGGAGTGTGGAGCGCATGACGGCGATGGAATATGCTGAAAAGCTGATTGCGGACAAGGAACGGGACAAAACCGTTTTTGACAACAGCCAGCGAAATCTCATTGTAAACTTTGCTTACAAGCTGGATGACCGGGCGGCAACGGAAGAACTTGCCAACAATCTGGCGGCTGCGGTTGCGGCTGAAAACACGGAAGAAATCAATCGCCTGATGTGGGAAGCAGAGGAGAAGATCGAAAGTCTGCCGGATGGCATGATCGGTCTTTCGGAAATGCACGAATATGGGTATCTGAAAGATGATGTTCTGCCGCTGACAAAGGAAGGCGCACGGGAGTGGCATCGGCTGGGCGAACGGATTTACCCGCTGTTTCAGGATGGCACGGCAGGAGATTTCGCCAGTCAGGAAGAGATTGAACAGCATGATGGCATTTTCGGAATCAAGGCGGACGCATGGAGTGCAATTTTGCTGGAAAAGAACGAAGAGTATCTGGAAGATGAGTATGCCCGCCCGGACGCTGCACTGACGGTGATAAGCCGGGAGCAGGCTCTGCGGCTGTTTGATGAGGGCAAGCAGATTTATCTTATCCGTATCAGCCCGTGGCCAGTTCTTGTCACAGGGCGTGAAGAAATCGAACGTGGAAGTGACTATTTCCAAATTGCCAAGGAAGATTTGGAAAAGGACAAGCAGAAAGCAATGGAAAACAGCGAGAAAGCACCCGTTGAAAAGCTGGCAGCAGACCTTGATGAGTTCGCCTTTGACTTCGATTTCTACCACTATAAGGACAGCGTGGAGGATCGGGAGCAGGCGGTTGAAGCACTGAAAGAACAGATTCAGGCTGGGGATGTTCAGCCGATCAGGGAATGGCTGCAAGACGCAGTGGAGGAATCAGAGGGAGAGTCCGCAGAAAAGGCGGCAGAGCTGATAACCCGGCTGGATGCGTTGGTCAAGGAGCAGAAGCTGCTTTCTGGCAGCGAAAAGCAGTTTGGCATCTACCAGATCACTGCCCGTGACCAGGAACACGACTACCGCTTTATGAATCTGGACTTTGTAAAGCGGCACGGGATGGAAGTAAACCGTGCAGACTATGAACTGGTCTATACCGCGCCTCTTACGGAAAAAGATACGCTGGAAGCCATTTACGAACGCTTCAATATCCAGCGTCCAGCGGATTTTACAGGGCATTCGCTTTCCGTCAGTGATGTTGTGGTGCTGAACGATGGCAAGTCGATCAAAGCCTGCTATGTTGACAGCATCGGCTTTGCAGAACTGCCGGATTTTTTCAAGGAAAGGAAGATTGATTTGCAGAAAGAAACGATTCTGGATGAACAGTTGCAGGAAATTGAAATCTTTGATAAGCCCGGTCTTTTCAGCAACGGCAGACTGCGGGATGAAGATGTACCGGAGGGATTGTACCGCTATGACCTGCGTGGGTCGGACTATGATCCGGGACAGCCGATTCTGGTGGAGAAAACGGTAATTGTAAACCATGCGGCATCCGTCCTGATGGCAGAAGAACTTGACCTTGGTGCAGATGGTCGGCTGGAACTGGGCGAGGAAGGTCTGAACTTTACGGGTGGATTGCTGACCGTCCGGGAGTTTATGAAAGAGCAGGAAGAGAAAAACAATGGACTGCTTCACGGCGATTCCTATAACATTACGGTCGAGGGTCATATTGGCACATGGTATGCGATTGACGAAACGGAGGTCAACGGCGAGAAGTTCTTCCTGCTGGAGCATGAGGAATACGGGGATGAAGCTGCCTGCGTTGCGGTCAATGAGCAGGGAAAACTGGTGGCGGAAGATTTGTGGAACGGCTTTGATGAGGACTTTCAGGATGCCGTAAAGGAGTATTTTGCAGAAAAGAATCCGGCATTCCAAAAGGAAGCACAGGCTGTGCCTGTGGCGGAGGAAAGTCGCATGGATAATTCAGATGTTCCGGTCTATTACGAATCTTTCAGCTATGCGGCAGAGAATGGTGAGGTGGATTTGTACCGCATTTCCAGACAGCTCAATGAAGAGTGCAGAAACGCCATTGAAGAAGCGATTGCAGACAATTTTGACGGAATGCACCTTGCAGATGATGCCACAAAATCCGTTGTTGAACAGTTCGGCATGGAGCGCATGGGCTATATTCTGGCGTACACACTGAATTATAACAACCACGACGGACGGTATTCGCACAGTAATAAGGAATGGGCAGACACCACCTGCAAGGGAGAACGGGGCAGCAATATCCGCACCGGCTGGATCGTGCGCAGTCATCCGGCTGTGCTGAACGGGTTTGTGAATATGTACCGCAAAGAACTTGCGGTTGAACAGCAGCGGGAGCCGGAAAAGCCGTTTGTGCAGCAGTTCTATGTTGTGACGGATTTGCAGACCAATCCGATGAAAATTGAGAAGTTCGGGAATCTCGATGATGCAATGTTCTGCTATCAGCAGGTTCCGAATTTTCATCTGAAAGCCCTTGGCGTAGAGAAAACGCCTGATCCACTTCCGGGCAGTCTGGATATTGTGCAGTGCAAGAACGGTATTGATACGATCGTGGAGGATTACAAGAAAGTTCCGGGCTGGGATAATCCGTACATCCAGAACCATGTGGTCGCACTGGTGGCAGAAGCGTTGAAAGTGCAGGATGTGGCGGTAGCCTATGAGATCAACGATGGCTATTTTCACATCCAGACCAGCGAGGATGGCTGCGACTATACCTTATATAATAAGGACTTCACAGTAATGGACGGCGGTATCATCGAAGTGGATGGATACAGACCCGTGCAGGAAGTGATGGAAGAAGTTCTGGCAGAACACGGACACAGCGTTTCTGAGTGTGGTGTGATTAGTGCCGAGTATCTTCAGGAACAGTCATACCGCGCAGAAACACAGCGGGCAGAAGCAATGAAAGAAAAGCTGGCGGCAGAGAAGCCTGCGCCGGAAGCAAGCATCAGCTTTTATGTGGCAGAGTGTGCGGAGTTCCCGGTGATGGGTGAGTTCCATGACAATCTGACATTGGAACAGGCATTGGAAGTCTACGATAAGATTCCGGCGGAGCGGATGAACGGAATCAAGAGCATTGGCTTTTCTCTTGAAGATGGAAGCATCTATTCGGGAATGTTTGACCTGATGGTAGGCGGAGAAGTGCAGGCAGAGGTCGTCAACCATATCCAGCATTACCGGGAAAGCCCGCTGGTGCAGAAAGCAATTTCGGATATGAAAACGCTTCTGGAAAAGCGGCAGGCAAGCAAGGAGTTAGAGGAACGCCCCAACATCCGTCAGTCTGTTCGTGAAGCGTTGAAGAACCGCAAAAAGGCGCAGGAGCAGCAGCCCAATCAGGAACAGGTAAAACCGAAGAAGGCAAAGAAGAAAGGAGAAATGGAACTGTGAGCAAGATGAAGTTTAATGCAGATGAGATGATGGTTATGGCAATGTTTGAGCAGGATACGGCTGAAAATACGAAAAAGGAACTGGAAGCGGTTCTTCCTTATGTTGTAGATGATATGGCAGTCAGGCTGCTGGTGGAGCAGGTAATCTCTAAAATGGAGAATCTGCCGGATGAGCAGTTCATGAATCTGGAACTGGATTTGTACAGACCGGATGCCCCGGAAGAGGAGAAAGCGTGATGAGTGCTAATCTTTTTATGATTTACCAGATCAATGATTTGGAAAAGAGTCGGGACTATCGCTGCCGCCCGTATGAGTACCAGATTGAAAACAGCTTTATGGTGACAAGCGAGAACTATGTTCTGGGCTATAAAGCATCTCTGATTCAAGGCGTTACACCGGTGCAGATTCGGGAACGCATGGAAAAGCTGAATCCTGATAGATTCAGAGTCCGAAAATTCGGTGTCAGTGATGTGATCGTAACATCCATTGGCGGCAAAACGCAGTCCTATTATGTGAATCCAAAGGAACTTATCAAGTTCAATGGTTTTTTCACGAAGTTGCCAAATGGCGAGTACCTGCTTCTGAACGAGGAAGGCTATCAGGTTGAGGGGCAGAAAGGAACGTGGACGGTAACGGATGAGAAAACCATAGACGAGCAACGCTTTGTTCTGATGGTGAATGACCAGAAACCGGACTTGCTGCCTAGCATTGTAGTACAGTCGGATGGAAAATTCATAACATCGACTGCCAGTGGATTTGACAATGCGACTGTCCGAAAAGTCCGGGAGCTGCTTCACCATGAAAAGTTTTTGGAAAATGGTACGGCAGAAAGAGCAAGGGAGTCTGGCACAGAGCAGAACTACAACATGATAGACGGCTGCGTGAACAATGTGCCTAAGAAGCCCAGAGTGATCGGCGGTAGGGTGTCTGTTCTGGATCGCCTGCATATCAAACAGGCGGAAAGAGCGCGAAAGGACAATGCGCAGGTTCAGCAGCAGGAACGAACACGCAAGAACTGATAATCCGTAATGAGAGAAAGGTGGCTTCCCTAAAAAGGAAGCTGCCTTTTTTCGATTGCCTACAATAGCGGGCTTGATATTTCAGAGAAAAGTGGGTATAATGATAACAGAACAGAAAACTCGATACACGATGTTGTGACAGGAGGAAAGTATGGAAACTTTATATGAATACCTATTAGATAACTATAAAGAAAATGAGCCGATTTTCCTTGCAGACCTTCAAGTTGATGGAATGACCCGCACGAATGTCCGGCAGCAAATCAAGAAGTTGACAGATACAGGTAAAGTAAAACGCTTTGATAATGGAATTTACTTTTTACCCAAAAAGACAATCTTTAAGTCCGGCTCACAGCTTGCACCGGAAAAAGTTCTGGAATGTAAGTATCTGCGGGATAAAGATGAACGCTGTGGCTATGTGAGCGGCCTGATGTTCTTTAACCAGATGGGGCTTACTACGCAGGTCCCTATGATGTATGAGGTTGTGTCGAACAAGGCAACAAATGATTATCGAGAAACCTCTCTGGCGAAATCCCGCGTGATCGTGCGAAAGCCGAAAGTGCCTGTAACAGAGAAAAATTATAAAGCACTTCAATTTTTGGATATGCTGAAAGATGTAGATGTATATTCGGAAGTAACGGGAAAGCCATTGCAGGATCGACTGTATCGTTATATGGATGATGCAAACTTGAGCATTTCGGAGATGGAACCGTACTTTGCTTATTATCCTGATAAGCTATATAAAAATCTGGTGGAAACGAGGGTGATTTACAATGGCTTACTTGCACAATGATAGGGAACAATTTAAGGATGCAATTTATCTCGCGTATGACCAGACCGGAATTATGGTTCAGGCCATCGAGAAAGACTACTATGTGACGATGCTCCTAAAAATTTTGTCGGAGAAGATTCCGTATATCGTTTTCAAGGGCGGCACATCGCTCAGCAAGTGCCACAAGGTCATTAAGCGATTTTCGGAAGATATTGATATAACTATCGACACAACGCTTTCGCAGGGACAGAAGAAAAAGGTAAAACAGGCAATCGTGGATTCGGCAGATGAACTGGGTATGGTAATTGAAAATCTGGAAGATACCCGCAGCCGTCGTGACTATAACCGCTATGTGATTGCTTATGATTCGGTGATTCCAATGGAGAGTGCTGCGCTGAAATCAGCAGTGCTGCTGGAAACATCTTATACGGCAGTATCGTTCCCAACGGTTTTGCTCCCCGTACACAGTTATATCGGAGAGATGATGGAGAAAGAAGCTCCTGATGCAATTTCGGATTTTATGCTGACTCCGTTTGAAATGAAGGTGCAGGGCATTGACCGCACCCTTGCAGACAAGGTTTTTGCTGTGTGTGACTATTATCTGGAAGGAAAAGTGACGAAGCATTCCAGACACTTATATGACATTTATAAGCTTCTTCCACTTGTGCCTCAGAATGAGGACTTCAAAGAATTAGTACATGAAGTTCGAGAAGTCCGTTCGCATTCCAGCATTTGTCCATCGGCGGCGGCAGAGGTGGATATACCAAAGCTGATTGAGAAAATCATAGAAGAAAAAGCATACAAACCAGATTATGATGCACTGACTACGCAGCTCTTGGAAGAGAAAGTATCGTATGATACCGTGATTGGTGCGCTGAAGCAGATTGCAGAAAGTGATTGGTTCAAAGAGTAAACGAATAGGGAGATAAAATGCCTACATCAAGTATCTTTACAAATATTGTGATTAACGATCCAGAAAAAGTAGAGAAATTTATAGATGCACTTGAGGCATCTAGTCATGATCCCGCATGGCAAGCGGCCTCGCCAATAAAACAACCACTGACAGATATTGAAAAGGTTCGTGAGCTAATGGCAAAGCGAGGGTACGGTAAATAAGAATTCCGCCTTGGTCTGGAAAACCAAGGCGGAAATTTCTTTATATGGAGTGTTCCGACTGATGTGATTTTTTCTGCTCTTGCTGTTTGGTTTGTGAGGCATCAAGGATGTGATTTACATTTTCGCAGACCGTTTGTAACTCACGATGGTAGTCTCTGAAATACTGGTGGGTTTCATATTGTGCGCTTTTCTGCTGTACCAGAAGTTCTTTTTCAGAACGCAAATCTTTCATGGTCGGAAGTTTCCCGTCTGGTGAATTTTGCTTTAGAAATTGCAACGCTTCTTCATATTTGGCAATCTCATCCGCATGGTTCTGCCGGAAATCCTTTTTATTGGTGGATTTCAAAAAATCAGCGTAGACCGATTTTGTAGAAAGATACTGTCCCAGATAATGAATCTGTTCGTTCACTTTTTTCAGTTTGGCTTCAGTGAGCTTGGCATCGCTGCGGGCTTTTGCCATTTTGGACTGAATCGTATCTGTGGTGTCTTGCAATTTTTTCTGAGTATCATACCCATGCTCCTGAATGTAGGCAACCGTTTTAGCCATTTGCTGCAAATTGCTGATTTTTACTTTCTGGGCATAAGCTCGGCTTTGCTGTGCCTTAATGCAATTCTGTAAATCAACCACAAGACGCAGGTCGGATTTGATGAACAGAATGGTGATAGGATCGTCCTGTGCCCATTGTGCCTGATTCTGTTCAGCGGCGAGTGCATTTTCTTCAAAGAGCTGCAAAAGGTATTCTCGGTCATAGTGGCTTCCCAGTTTCCGGGCAGATATGTACTTCTGCCGATCCGATGTAAGATAGCTGAATCGCCCCCGATGGTCTTTGACTTGTATTCCGTATTCTGCTTTGAGTAGACGCTGAAATTCTTCAAAAGATTTCGCACGTTCCGCAATGTCGTTGATGGCATTGCGGATTTTTTCTTTGTTGGTTTCAAATTTTGTTTTCATGGGCGCGATGCCTTCTGCCATTATCTCCATGTTGGCCATATCAAGATTTAGCTGTCCTCTGCGCTGGGCATGATATTCCTGCTGTGTGATTTTTTCTGCGGCAGGAGAGAGCAGATCGACCTGATACAATCCCTCGCGTTGGCAGATGTCCATAAGAGAACCTTGTAAATGACGGAGATACTCTTTTGTTAGATGGTGCTTATATCCTGCTTTGCGGTCGATGGCACGTTCAGTATAAGGCTGAGGGGCTATATCTTCTTTTCGTAGACTGTTGATAATGATATGGGTATGGATATTACCGGAGTTGTTGCTGCCGTCTGTATGAGTGCAGACAAGTGCCTGATGCCCCGGAAAATTTGCTTCTGCGTATTCCATGCCAATAGCTTGTGCTTGCTCCCCGGTCAAACCATGATCGGCAACATCCATGGGATCGTGGCTGATAATGTAATGGTGGCATTTGATTTCATCGTATCTTTGATTTTTATGGTATTGCTGGTTGAGCAATTCACACTCAAGATCGAATGCTTCAGGATTGCAGTTCAATCCATCAAAATAAAACTCATCCCGGAGCATGGAATTGCCGTTTTCATCAAGGATGGGAACGAGGTGAAACTCATCATGCTGGTATTTCAAGTAATCAATAACAGCACCATAGTCAGCGTTTTTTACTGCGAAGTGTTTTAGGATTGCCATAGATTCCTCCCAAGTGAACAATTTCTCGACGAAGTTCCCGAATTTCTGTGATGCACTTTTTGATTTCGTCTACGATACTGACGGTGATTTTTCCACCGCTGTGCAAATAGCGGGTAATCTGATTCAGATTGTTTCCGATGCCAGCAGCGATTGTAACTAGCTGATGGATTTCTGATGTGTCCGCAACGATGTAATGAGTGCTTGCTGGTGCTTCCTTGAGAAAACACTTTCGGATATATGTGCTGGTGGGTAGTCCTGCACTTTCCGCGTAGCCGGATACGATTTCATATTCCATCTCGCTGCAGCGGATATGAATATCGTGGGTTCTCTGAATGGGCTGCTTGTTTTTTGGTCTTGCCATAGTGCTATCCTCCTGATTTTTTGAGAAAAGATTTATCCCGACAAGCCGTAGGCGGTCGGCTGCGACCACTTTAGTGGAAGCCAGATAGCCAAAATCTGTGATTTTGCGCGTGCCGTGGGAATGGGGAACGGAATCCCCATCAAGATTGCCGGAGAACAAAAATCCCTAAAGGGAGTTTTTGGTCTACGCAGGCGAATCTTGCGCTACTTACGGTGGAAGCCGTAGTCTTACGCATTTTTCGGGTTCTTCTATCTTTAGAATCGGGCAGAGCGTGTTTCGCAAGGTGTTTTTGAAAAAAGACAAAAAATTTTTTGAAATACCTTGCGAAATGGCCTTTCTCCAATTCTATAAGTGAAAGAGGCTGACAGACCACCCCAAAAACAGAAAGGAATGAGTGAATGACCGAAACAACTGCACGAACCTATCACACCATGGAAAGCCTGCGCCAGATGGCACAGACCAATCTCCGTAATGTGAACCGCAAGGAACTGGTAGACATCAACGAAGTGGAAATTAGAAAAGACTTGTCGCAGCGGGAGCGGATGGTCGATTTCATTTCGCAGATCAAGAACCCTTATTGCTATCTCGACAAGGGCATGGTAGTGAAGATCAGCTTTGCGGGAGAGAACCGATTAGAGGACACACTGAAAAAATGCGCACGGACGCATCGGAGATAAAAAAGAAGAAAGCAGAAGAAAATTTACACTTTAGCACATTAAAGCGTTGACATGGACCGCGAAATATGAGATAATGGCTTTGGGTCAAAACAGAATATGCTAACTAAAGCCGATAATTTTCTTGGTTTATTGTCAGAACGACAAATAGATTAAGGAGGTTATCGGCTTTTTATGTTTTTTCAGGAAAATGGACAATATCGCTGTGCTGTGTATCTTCGATTGTCACGTTCGGACGGCGATCAGCAGGAAAGCAACAGCATCAAAAATCAAAGAGCTTTACTGAATGATTATCTGGGAAAGCACCCGGAACTGCATAAGGTCGATGAGTATGTAGACGATGGATACAGTGGTACGAATTTTGAACGCCCGGATTTCAAACGGATGATACAGGACATTGAGAATCGGAAAATCAACTGTATTATCGTCAAGGACTTATCACGATTCGGCAGAAACTACATTGAAACAGGACGTTATCTGGAAAGAATCTTTCCATTTATGGGAGTCCGGTTCATCGCCATCAACGATCATTATGACAGTGCGGAAGAAAACGATGATAAGGGACGTATCCTGATTCCGTTCAACAATCTTATCAACGATACCTATTGCCGTGACATTTCGATGCGTGTCAGAAGTCACTTGGATGTGAAACGGAAAGAAGGTCAGTTCATTGGCAGCTTTGCAGGATACGGGTATCAGAAAGACCCGAAAGACAAGAATCATCTGATTATAGATGAATACGCTGCGGGCATTGTGCAGGAAATATTCAAGCAGAAATTGAACGGAATGAGTTCACAGCGCATTGCCAGTCACTTGAACGAACTGGGTGTCCTGCCGCCAAACGAGTATAAGAGAGCCAATGGATTCAACTATACCTGCGGTTTTCAGGCTGGGCTGAATCAGAAGTGGACAGTGGTTTCCGTCAATCGTATTTTGAAAAATGAATCCTATACGGGAACATTGATTCAGGGTAAACGCAGGAAAATCAATTACAAAGTAAAAAAGAGCCATGATGTTGGAAGTGAAAACTGGATTCGGGTGGAAGATGCGCATGATGCCATTATCAGCAAAGGCGAGTTCCAGCAAGTACAACAGTTGTTGGAACTGGACACTCGTACCGCACCATCGCAGACAACAGTTTATCCATTATCAGGTTTTCTGCGCTGTGCAGACTGCGGGCAGAATATGATTCGCCGCACGGTGACGAAAAACGGGAAGAAGTATCAATACTATCACTGCTCTACCTATAAGAATGGCGGCGGCTGCACACCGCACATGATAAACAGTGAGAAGTTGACGGAAAGTGTTCTGGCTGCGATCCGGCATCAAGTGACACTTCTTGTAGAAGCGGAAAAGGTACTCTCCAATGCAGAGTTGGCAAGCGGCGAACAGATTGGCATAAAGATTCTGGACAGCCAGATCACTGCACTGGAAGCTGAATTAGAACGGTACAGTAATTTAAAAATCCGTCTGTATCAGGACTTATGCGATGATGTTGTCAGTCGGGAAGAGTACGGAGAAATGAATACTCGCTTTGCGCAGAAGATAAAAGAGGCACAGGATAAGATTCAGGAAATCCGCGAAAAGAAGCAGGAGGCATTAAAGCACGACACACTGCTTCCTACTTGGTTGGAAGAATTTAAGCAGTACGAACATATCAAAACGCTCGAACGCAGGGTCGTGGTGGAACTGATCGACCACATAGATGTTCATAGCAAAACAGAGATTGAAATTCATTTCTGCTTCGAGGATGAACTGCACAGTATCACAGAAAAATTTATGGAATATCAAGCACATCATGGAAATGAGGTGGCAGAGGAATGAAATGGGTCAGTTATACAAGGTCGATTTCCAGCAGGATCGGAGAAGAAAATCCATCCAATACGATTGCGGAACAGAATGAGCGCATTGCACGGTATCTAAAAAAGTGCGGGTGCAGCGTATCCGAAAAATACAGTGACCGCAGGAGAACAGCAGAAGCCACGGAGGGCTTTGACAAATTGGTACAGGATGGGATGGCTCGGAAATTTGATGCAGTTGTTGTGGATTCTATCTTCCGCTGTGGAAGAACCCTTCCGTTTGCCATTGAAGCACTGCAGAGGACGTTCTATCCGCTTGGTATCCAATTTGCAGTTGTGGAAGATGACTTTTGCAGCATAGACAAAACTGCCGAAGAGGTTGCAGAGTATTTCAATGGAAAGACCATTGATAAGATTCGTTCGGAATTTATTACCAATCGCCAGAATCACTTTGAAGAAGGTACATTGACCCATCGACAGGCTAAATATGGTTATGCGCTGTCGGAAGATCGCAGAAGCCTTGTTCTTAATCCTGAAAGCGCACAGGTTGTAAAGCTGATTTTTCAGATGTATCTGGAAGATATGAAAATCCCGGAAATCGCAAGAGCATTGGATGTACAGGGCGTTCAAACACCGCAAGTCCAGATGGCAAAGAAAAAAAGATCAAGAACAAAAAATAAGTGGCAGGATTCAACAATTCGCTCGATTTTGAAAAATCCACTCTATATCGGAAAGTGTACGCTGACACTGGCAAAGGCAAAGCGAGAATTGGAGGTTCCGGCGATTGTTTCAAAGACGGAATTTCAGAAAGCTCAGAAAAAGTTGGAATCTACGAGGTTGCCTTCGAGAAAAAAGGCTCGAAAAAAACCAAATCTGCTCTTCAAAAAAATCTATGACAAGGAAAGTGGAAAAGGTCTGCTGTGCAGAACATCAGAAGATGAAAGCCAGCAAATCTATTCGTTTGACAAGGGGTATAGATGCTTCTCTGGAAAAGCCCCTTTCATCGAAAGCGAGAAAATCTTTCGAGAGATTCTTTCAGCTTTGGAAAAAGAAAAAATGCAAGCTGCGCATATTGATAGGGTGCTGGACTTGAATCCTGAGAAAGTCAAGCAGTGCATGGATGCTGGACTGTTGCAGTACAGAAAAAGAGCAAATGAGATCGTTGCGCACTTGATGGCCAAGGACGATGAACGAACAGCAGTTTATCGGCAATACGAGCAGGGATCAATTTTACTAGAACAGGTAGAGGAGTATGAACATCAGTATCAGGTGGCGATCCAGAAGCAGGAAGCGGCTTTTAAAAAAGTAATGCTGGCTGTTAATGACATAGAAAAAGCATTTAGCCATGGAAATCCCTGGTTGATGAAGTTCCGAGCGATTTCAATTCCTGAAAAATTGGAGCGCACACATCTTAAAGAATGGCTTGACCATGTATGGATCGTAGATTTTGAACAGGTAGAAGTGATCCTACAAGAAAGTGAGTGGAAGAGATTCTTCCCGGAAGAATGGCTGAACAACGGAGAGGAAGATTGTAATGGCAAGAAAGAGTAGAAAGAATATGATGCCGCAGGCTGCTGTGCAGGAGGCCGTACAGCAAAACGAAAAAGAACTTCTGCGCACGGCAGCGTATGCGCGGCTGTCGGTTGAGAACGGCGGGCATGAAACAGAAGATTCCCTGCACACACAGATTTTGCAAATTCATAATTATATCAGGGAAAACCCGGAACTGACGCTGACCGATACCTATGCAGACAATGGTTTTACGGGAACACGTTTTGACCGACCAGAATTTGAGCGTATGATGCAGGATATACGGACAGGCAAAATTCAGTGCATCGTAGTGAAGGACTTATCTCGATTTGGTCGTGACTATATCGAAACGGGAAGCTATCTGGAAACTATTTTCCCGATGCTCCATGTTCGTTTTATCGCCATCAACGATGATTTTGACAACATCCGGCAGTCGGATGTGGATAGTCTTGCGGTTCCCATCAAGAACATGGTAAACAGCTTGTACGCGAAGGACATTTCAAAGAAAATCAGCCTTAGTTACCAGATGCGCCGCGAGAAGGGAATCCCTACATCGTGGTGTACACCGTATGGCTATCAGTTGAACCAACAGGGAAATAAGCTTGAAGCGACTGAGGATGCGAAGTGGGTCAAACTGATCTATCAATGGTATCTTGCAGGAGTGAGTACAAACGAAATTGCCCGCAGGTTGGAATTTTTAGAAGTAGCAAGGCCGAACGAACGGCTGAATCGCAAATTACATGAGGGAGATGACCCTACCTATAATAAATGGCACCCCAGTACGGTTCTTCGTATTTTAAACAGCAGTGCCTATATTGGAGAACTGGTATCTGGAAAAACGCAAACTGCATCATACAAAGGGATTGGCCTCCATCCAGTGGAAAAGAAGGAATGGCATATTGTTGAAAACGCGCATGAAGCAATCATTCTGAAATCGGATTTTGAAAAAGTGCAGGCACGGCGGGAACAGAATAAGGAAAAACGGGAAATGGCGATGGCTCGTTCCAAGGCAACCAGAGAAAAGTGTTATAACCATCTCTCAGGAATGGTTTACTGTGGCTGTTGCAGACGCAACATGACGTTTGAACGGAGAGTGCATGGTACGGTGAAAGAAACGCACTATGGAGTGTTCATTTGCAAAAGAAAGAAGAACACGACTCCCTGCGCCTATCATGCGGTGCCGGAGAAAATGCTGATGATGGTGGCGATGGATCAGATTCATCATCTGGTGTCTACCATGTGTGAAGAAGAAAAGCTGGTAAAAGACATGATGCGCAGCAGCAATCTGGATTCGGCTCGTTCCATCAAAATGAAAGAAAACTCTATCCTGTTTCGGATTCAGGAAGCTGAAGAACGGCGGTTGCGCTTATATGAGGACTATAAAGCTGAAATTCTGGACGAAGATGAATACAGTCAGCTAAAGGAACACTACATAGCAGAAAAGCAGCGGTTGGAACATGAACTGCAAAAGCAGCGTCAACGTGCATTGGAACTGGAAAAAAGAATCAAAATCTGCGATGCGCAGATGGAGCGGATGCGCGGGATTCTGAATCAAAATGAATTTGATGAAGAACTGGTGCATGAACTTATCAAGAGAATCTATGTAGGAATGGACAATTCTGTGGAGGTCGAATTTAAGTGTAGCGACCCCTATCAGGAAGTGCTTGCAATCATGTCGGAGGTTCAGAATGAATGATAAAATTGCAATCTATCTCCGCTTATCATTGGCAGACGGAGATTTGAAAAAAGGCAGCAAGGATGAAAGTAACAGCATTGAGAACCAACGGATGCTGCTCCACGATTACATTGGGAAGCAGGAAGATTTGTTTGGCGAGATTGTAGAATATGTAGATGATGGCTATACTGGAACAAATTTTAATCGTCCGGCTTTTCAGAAAATGATCGTGGATTTGAAGCAGGGCGATATAAAAGTCATCATGGTAAAGGATTTATCCCGCCTTGGTCGTGACTATATCGGTGTTGGCGATTACATTGAACAGATTTTTCCGTTGATGGGAGTTCGGTTTATTGCTGTGAATAATTCCTTTGACAGCATGAAACTGAACAACGGAACACCGGGAATCGAAGTGGCGGTCAGCAATCTGGTGAATAATATGTATAGCCGGGATATTGCGAAAAAGATTCGGGCTGCTCTGGAAACGAACTGGAAGAACGGGAAAGCCACCTGCACGAATGTCCCTTTTGGATATGTGTGGAACAAGAAAGGTGGGCAGCGGTGGGAGATTGACCCGGAGGCAGCACCCTGCGTGAAAAAAGTATTTGAATTAGCATTGTCCGGCCGCAATACAACGCAGATCGCCTACGGCATGAACGAATTAAATCTTCCTACGCCGGGATTGTATGCGAAACGAAAGAATCTGCTGATGGGCAGCAATCCTATTATTGCCCCGGACAGTGAAATGTTATGGAACGCGGCAATCGTGTGGAGAATCCTTAGACGGTATGAATACACTGGTGCGTTGGTTATGGGGAGAAGAAAGAAAATTGATGTGAATACTACCTCTGTTCGGACGCTCCCGGAGGATAAGTGGATCATCGCAGAAAACGCTCATGAGGCCATCGTGACAAAAGATGAATACTACCAGGCACAGAAAGCAATCCGTAACGTAACTCCAATTCAATATAAGGTGGATGATGATTTTGCGTTAAAAGGAAAAATCTGCTGCGGAAACTGTAATCGGCAGCTTCGCCACGAAAGGCAATATGGGGAAATGGTTTTCTATTGCGGCTATAAACGGTCAGCCGGAAAGTTCTCTAAATGCTACGGCGGCTATTACAGAGAATATTCGGTGAATGCAAAAGTGGCTCGTGCGATAAAAACTGTGTTCTATGCGCTGGATGTGGTAAATCAGGGAATGCAAGAAAAGCAGTCTATCACGGTGCGCTGCATGGATATTGAGGACTTGGAAAAGCAAGCAGAAGCCATTCGGGTGGAGCAGATCAAACTATATGAATCGTATGCGGACGGTGTACTGCTGCGGGATGCGTACATGGAAAAGAAAAAGGCTCTTTCGGAAAAGCTGGCTGCATTACAGGATAACATACGGACAGAAAAGGAAGAACAGGAGTGTGCCGATGAACTGGATGAAGAAATCCGCAACCTGACAAAGCAGGCAAGTCAAAAAACATACATAGGCGGTCTGACCAAGGAATGTGTAGATGCTTTTGTCAGCATGGTTTATCTGTATGACGATCAGACGATGAAAGTTGAGTTTAACTGTGAGGATGTGATTCGGAGAGCATTGGAAAAGTATGGCGCATAACTGCATAGAAACAGCAAGGTGAGCAAAAAGAATGCCCGTCTGGTTGAGAGGATTCGTAAATCTTCTCGATCAGGCGGGCATTTCATTCCGTAGGAATGACTTTGACCGCATAAGCCACAGACAGCACCCCGGTGTAATCCGAAGTGCAGCTGTGTCTTATGCGGGCTTTTTTTTTGTTATATGATCAGCGGGCTACAAAATCAGATTCCCAAACCGTACAGTATGGCTTTCATCTCTCTTACCATCCGAGTGAGAATTTCCTGTTCGATTTCATTGCAGTCCAAGAGAAGACGGTGAATTTCGGAATTTGAGGTTGAAGTCGAGTGCATCAAACTATCTACCAGCAAATCATCAGTCGATACGTCAAGAGCATTGGCAATATCAACCAGTGCATCAAGACTTGGGCGTTTGATAGCGGATTCGATTACGCTAATATGTTTTCGTGTCATGTTAAGCTGCTCTCCAAGGGCCTCTTGCGTGATACCAGCTTGTTTTCGGGCATTTGAAATGCGCTTGCCCAAAGCTTTATAATCAGTAGCCATGTGCTTTTCTCCTTATGATTCCCCGCATAAGGCAGTACAATTATCTCGCATGATGGTAGGCAGAGCAACTCTATATCAAAGGTTCTAAGACCGCAAAGGGACACACTGCTAGCTGCTCTGTGGTCTTAGGCTGTTTTGCTACCTACTGGGTAGCAAAAGGCAACTCATGCTACCTGATGGGTAGCAGTCAAAACGCAACGAATGCTTTATAATAGAGGTAGGAAAAGACTGCAAATAGGAAGGAAAGACGATGGCGGACAAGGTAGAAAAAAGAATTCTTACATTATATAGTGATGTGCAGGCAACTTCTGTTCACTGGTTGTGGTATCCATTCATTGCAGTGGGAAAGATAACATTGCTACAAGGCGATCCCGGCGATGGAAAGTCAACCATGATGATGAATCTGATTGCGGAACTTTCTAAGGGTGGGAAAACACCGGATGGAAAGCCTGTTGGGACGCCGCAGAGGGTTATCTACCAGTGTTCGGAAGATGGAGTATCAGATACCATTAAACCCAGACTGGAAAGATGTGGCGCAGATTGTAGAAAAGTAGCTTTTATCAATGAAGAAACATACAGTGGTCTAACACTGGATGATGAGCGTATCCGTCAGGCAATCATTGAATTTCGCCCACGGCTTGTAGTTATAGACCCGATTCAGGCGTATTTAGGAAGTGATTCTGACCTCCAGATTGCAGGGAGAGCCAGAAAACTGATGCAGCGTCTCGGAATGTGGGCTTCAGTATATGATTGTGCCATTGTGCTGATTGGTCATCTCAATAAGAAAGAGGGAACGAAAGGTTTGTACCGAAGCCTTGGCAGCATAGATGTGGTTGCTGCTGCGCGAAGTGTTTTGCAGGTGGAGCGTGACCAGAAAGATACAGATATTCGTATTGTTCGGCAGATAAAAAACAGTTTGGCTCCGTCTGATGGAGAAATTCGGTTTTCTATAACAGCGGAGATGGGTTTTCAATGGTTGGAGTGCAAGAGCACATTCGTTTCATCGGAACAACCGAAAGTGCCGGAATTTGAGTCAAAAACAGAAAAGGCAGCATATCTGATAAAAAAGTTGCTTTCTGATGGCGATATGAGAGCAAGAGAAATCTATATGCGGATGAAAGATGAAGGAATCAGCCGCAGAACCGCAGAAAATACGAAGAAAGAACTCGGTATCCGAAGTTATCGGAAGATGCGACAGTGGTATTGGAGCATCCATACGGGAGAATGAGGAAAAGCACATGATTACCGGTGAAGTAGAAGCAGTAGACCGTAAGCAAAAAATCAGAGACCGCTATAAGGGCGTAGATATATCGGAATTGGAAGTCATTCCCGCCAAAATCATAGAGGATTTGGAAACAAGTTCTGTGATTCGGCGTGTGGCAGCATATATCCGTGTTTCCACGGATAATGATGAACAGACTTCTTCGTATGAACTTCAGAAAAACTATTATACGGATTATATTCAGGCACAGCCGGGATGGGTATTTGTTGGAATCTATGCGGATGAGGGCATCAGCGGCACATCTCTGGAACACCGAAAAGGGATGCAGCAGTTGATTGAGGACTGCAAGGCAGGCAAGATTGACCTTGTTCTTACAAAATCCATTGCCCGTTTTGCTCGAAATATCGTTGACTGCCTTTCTGTGATTGAACTTCTGAAAAATCTGAATCCGCCTGTGGGTGTGAAATTTGAAGCAGATAATATCTATACGCTGGACAGCAATGGACGCATGATTCTGACGATTCTGGCATCTGTGGCAGAGGAAGAATCGCATTCCAAATCTATCATTATGAACTGGTCGATTGATCGGCGGTTCAGCCGTGGCCTGTTCCTGACCCCTGCATTGCTTGGATACGATAAAGACGAGGAAGGCAACCTTGTAATTAACCCGGAGGAAGCACAGACGGTAAAGGTGATTTACTACCTGTACCTGAATGGATATTCGCTTACGGAGATTGCAACTCTTTTGATGGAGTATAGCCGTAAGACGAAGTTGGGACGTGTGGAGTGGAATCCCGGTACACTTGCAGGTGTTCTGGCAAATGAGCGCCATTGTGGTGATGTACTGGCAAGAAAGACCTTTACACCGAACTTTTTGACGCATAAATCAAAGAAAAACAACAATGATCGGACACAGTACAGGCAGAAGAATCACCATGAAGCCATTGTTTCCAGAGAAGTTTTTAATGCAGCCAATCATCTGCGGGCATCCCGCAATTATTCAAAGAAAAACAGACCCTTGCCCGTGTTGAGCGTGGTTGAAGATGGGATTTTGCGAGGATATGTGCCTTTTGATAAGGATTGGACAGGTTTTTCGGCAGAAGAATACAGGGAAGCCTCTGAAAGCGTGATGAAAGAACCGGATGTCACTGTTACTGCGGATGTGAAAAAGCGTCTTGATCTGACGGGCTATGAAATAGTCAGGGTACAGTATTTTTCTACTATGCAGAATCCGGCTATGACGATTTCTAATGGACGATTGCGCTTTAACACCGCTTGCTTGAAAAAGTTTGAAAATGTTGAATATGTGGAGCTGCTGCTAAATTCTGTTGAACGCTGCATTGCCATTCGCCCCTGTGACAAGAATAATCCAAACGCGATCCGTTGGGGCAGACTGAAAGAGGGACGTTGGTGTGCAAGCACTTTGGGCTGTCGTGGACTTGCAAAGACTTTATTTGACATTATGGAATGGGATGAGGATTTGCGTTATCGGTTCCGTGGCCAGTTTTTGGAGCAGGGCGATAACAAAATGATGCTGTTCGCATTTGATGAGCCTGAAATGATTAAGGTGGAAGAAATCGTTCTGCCTCCAAAGGAAAACACCGAAGAAGATGAGGGCGAAACGGTCAAAAAGAAGATTTACATTTTTCCACCAGAGTGGGCTGGAACATTTGGACAGCCGATTACAAGTATAGCACAGGTGGGTATCTTACGGCAGGAGCATTATGCCGGAAACTGGGATGTATTTCGTCCTGCGACGGAGATAGAGGAAATGAACATATTTACGGCAGAAAGTCTAAATGAGTTGCTCCGTGAAGCGGAGAAGATAATGGAAGGATGGACTGATTATAGATGAATGAAGAAAACACAACAATCATGCCGCCAGAGAAGCAGATTGTGCAGGATGATAGAGACGCACGGGCGGAAGAACTGGAAAGTGCCTTTTCGTATGATGGCTACCAGGTCGTGCGAAAGGAATTGTTTGCCCATCTGCGTGACCCGGCAATCGTGATTCGTAAAGATAGTATCACATTCAATACAGCCTGTATCACAGGGCTGGAGGATGTGGTCTACGTTCATGTCATGTTCAACAATGATTTGAAGCGTATCGTTGTTCGTGGGTGTGATGAAAATGACAAGGACGCTCTGCGTTGGTGCGTGGCAAAACCGGATAAGCGCAAAAGCCGGAAGATGTCCTGCAAGCCATTTGCGACTTTAGTTTATCAGAAAATGGGATGGGACAGCGAGTGCCGATATAAAATGCTGGGGTACAGGATTACCTTTGAGGGTGAAACTCTGTATGTTTTTGATCTGCTTGTGCCAGAAATTTTTCATGAAGGACAGAGAAAAAAGAACGCAGTCGATTCGCAGGATAATGCTGCGTCAACAAAACCTGTGAACAGCCGAAAGGGATTTTACCTGGATGATATTGTGGGAACTTTTGGTGTGCCTGTGGAAGAACACCGGAAAGAATCTGAAGTCAAGCAAATGGATGGGTATGTGTCAATGGGGATTCTGACAGGAAAGATTGCTCCTGAAGCTGGAAAGGACTAATTGACAGGTTGTACAAGGGGAGGGTCTGTCCATTTGTGGGAGGTGAGCAATATGCAAAAAACAGAACAGAAAACGGAGCAACAGGCAGGACTTGGCATGAGTTTCTGCGAGGAAGAGGGACGAATCACGGTCTTCAGAAAAACGCTGGAAGCGTTAGAATGGCCGTCACACTATCGGTTTCTGTATAATCGTAAAATGAAACAGATAGCTGTACAGGCGTGTGGAGCAGAAGAATCAGGAGCGCATCGTGTGGGAAAACCAGACGAATCTAATAGCGGCGAAATCAAGTGTATGGCATTGGTTCGCATGATTTACGGGGATTCTGGGTGGGACAAGAAAATGTCCTATCGGCTGATCGGAAGAGCTTTTCCACAGCAGCGACTTGTTTCGTTTAAGATAACGGATGCGATGCAGATAGAAAACGGGAGAGTACTGACTGAAATGTGAATCTCACATTAGTGGGTTCTGAAATAATTAGTTGCCTATGATATAACAGTGGCGAAGAATGCAATAATATGGACAACTCCGTGCAAGGAAAGTTTACAGTTGGTTGCTTGATATGGGCGGTGAATTATGGTAAGATGGAAGTACGATAGGAGAGTTTACGCTCTTGTTGAATCTACTGCGAGGAAGTGAATGCCGATGGAAAAACAAGGCACGGTGGAAAATCAGCTTGCCCACACGATAGATCAGACAGAGTATGATTCGAGGTATGACAGAACAGCGAAAAAGCTGTTGGCAAACAAACAGATTCTGGCACAGATCATGAAAGGCTGTGTGAATGAATACAGCGATTGCACCGTAGATGATATTGTTGAGAAATACATCGAGGGAACCCCGGAGGTTGGCTCTGTTGGTGTTCATGTCGATGATACGAACAGACCCAAAAAGTCAACAGATGTAATCAAGGGTAGTAACAACGAGGACTCTACGCTGACCGAGGGAACATTGTTCTACGATGTTCGCTTTGACGCAATCGCACCGAAATCTGCGGACAGTGCAGAACAGGAAGAAGTCATTCGTCTGATTATCAATGTGGAAGCACAGACAAAATTCAAGCCGGGATACCCATTGACGAAACGGGCAATCTATTATTGTAGCAGAATGATTTCTGCACAGCACGGTCCGATTTTTACAAAATCTGAATATGGGAAGATTCGTAAGGTCTACTCCATCTGGATTTGTACTCAGCCGTCAGATGGTTTTGAAAATACGCTTACCCGGTACTCCATCAAACCCGAACAGTTGATTGGAGAAGCGCAGGAAGAAACCGAAAACTACGATTTGATGAGTGTCGTAATGATTTGTTTAGGCAAGCCAGGGACGGAGAATCATAAGGGTATCCTGAAATTTATGGAAGTGCTGTTATCTTCCACAAGATCAGGTTCGGAGAAAAAGAAGATTCTGGAAGAAGAGTTTGGCGTTGCAATGAGCGAAGAACTGGAAAGAGAGGTGCTTGAAGTGTGCAATCTTAGTCAAGGCGTAAGAGCCGAAGGCCGTGAAGAAGGCCGTCAGGAAGGCAGAATCGAAGGCATCGGAATTGGCGAGATTCGGATGCTGGTTCAGCTTGTTCGAGAGGGTGATTTACCGCTGGAGCGTGCTGCGGCAAAAGCAAAGATGACAGTTGAGCAGTTTAAGGAAACAATGGAGAACACCCCATTACAGGCAGTGTGAAAATAAAATAGCATAAGATAACGGATAGCCCTACAAGGCCCTGATGATTCAAAGAATTGTCAGAAAAGCCTTGTGGGGCTTATTTTTTTGCTTTTTTTGAGAATTTTTTTGTCCCTATCTTGACATCAGGGGGCCTTGCAGCGGTAAGCGCATCGGCGTTTGCGGCGCTTTACAGTGCGTTTGGAAAATACGATGTGGTGCACATCCATGCAGAGGGACCGGCCTTCTTCTCATGGCTGCCGAAGATGTTTGGCAAAAGGGTGGTGGTTACCATCCATGGCGTTGACTGGCAGCGTGAAAAGTGGCAGTCAGGATTTGGTTCCAAATTTATCCGTCAGGGTGAAAAAAATGCCGTGAAATATGCGGACGAGATCATCGTTCTGAGCAAAGGAGTGCAGGACTATTTTAAGGAAACTTATGGAAGAAAAACTCACTTTATCCCTAATGGCGTGAATAGGCCGCAGATTCGGGAAGCAAGTCTGATTACGGAGAAGTTCGGGCTGAAAAAAGACTCATACATATTGTTCCTCGGGCGTCTGGTGCCAGAAAAGGGGATTCGATATCTGGTTGAGGCCTTCAAGAATGTCAAGACGGATAAAAAGCTGGTTATCGCAGGCGGCTCTAGTGATACGGATTCCTTTATGGAGGAATTGAAAGAACTGGCGAAGGGTGACGATCGGATTCTCTTTACTGGGTTTGTGCAGGGAGCAATGCTGGATGAACTGTACAGCAACGCCTATATCTATACGCTGCCGTCTGATTTGGAGGGAATGCCCTTGAGCCTGCTGGAGGCGATGAGCTACGGCAACTGCTGTCTGGTTTCCGATATTCCAGAGTGTGCAGAGGTTGTGGAAGATAGGGCGCTGATTTTCAAAAAGGCTGATGTGCAGGATCTGCAAGAAAAGCTGCAGGACGCCTGTGACCATCCTGAAAAGGTAGATACACATAAAGAGCAGGCTGCAGACTTCATCTGTAAAAAGTACAACTGGGATGAAATCACGAAAGAAACCATGAAACTGTACAGGAGAAAATAATAGATGAGAGTATTGATAATAAATAAGTTTTTGTATCCCAACGGTGGATCAGAGACGTACATATTTAAGCTGGGTGAGGCGCTGGAGCAGCACGGACACGAAGTTCAGTACTTCGGTATGGAGCATGAAGGCCGCTGCGTGGGCAATCGGGTCAATGCTTATACATCTGATATGGACTTCCACGGCGGCAGCAAACTGAGCAAGCTGACCTACCCGATCAAGACCATCTACAGCAAGGAAGCAAGAGTGCAGTTGAGAAAAGTTCTGGACGACTTCAAGCCGGATGTTTGTCACCTGAACAACTTCAACTACCAGCTGACACCTTCCATCATTCTGGAAATTGTGAAGTGGCGCAAGGAGACCGGAAGAGAGTGTAAGATCATCTTCACGGCACATGACTACCAGCTTGTCTGCCCGAACCACATGCTGAACAATCCGAACACCCACCAGAACTGTGAGAAGTGCCTCGGTGGTCATTTCGTGAACTGCATGAAAGGCAAGTGCATCCACGGTTCCACGGCAAAATCTGCCATCGGCATGATGGAGGCTGAGTTCTGGAAGTGGAAGGGTGCCTATAAGTACATTGATACCATGATCTGCTGCTCGGAGTTTATGAAGAGCAAGATGGACAGCAATCCACTGTTTGCGACGAAGACCGTGGCAATGCACAACTTCATCGATAAGGTGGAGTGGAAAGAGACTCCGAAAAAGGATTACGTCCTCTACTTCGGCCGCTTCTCGGAGGAGAAGGGCATCGGCACACTCATCAAGGTCTGTAAAGAACTGCCGGATGTGCAGTTCATCTTCGCCGGCACTGGTCCGCTGGAAGAGACGGTAAATGGTATTAAGAACATCAAGAACGTAGGTTTCCAGAAGGGTGAGGCACTGGAAAAGCTCATCCGGGAGTCACGGTTCTCCATCTACCCGTCTGAGTGGTATGAGAACTGCCCGTTCTCCGTGATGGAATCCCAGATGTACGGCACGCCGGTGCTGGGTGCGAACATTGGGGGCATCCCGGAGCTGATTCAGGTCGGTAAGACTGGTGAGCTGTTTGAAAGCGGTAACGGGAAAGATTTGAAGAGAAAGATAGGGAAGCTCTGGGTTGATAAGAAGCTGTGTGAGCAGTATAGCAAGAACTGCAAGGACATCAGCTTCGATACCATTGATGAGTATTACGAGAAAATTATGAAGGTGTATCAGTAAGTTACAGGAGGAAAAACAATGATTGTAACAGTGCTGACCCCCACATTTAATCGGGGGGGTCACTGAATAACCTATATCAGTCATTACAGAAGCAGACAATAAAGGATTTTGAGTGGCTTCTGGTTGACGATGGAAGTACAGATGACACTAAAAATATAGCAGAGGAGATGCGGAAAAAAGCCGAATTTCCGATGCGGTACATATACAAAGAAAACGGTGGCAAGCACACGGCACTGAATGTTGGTGTGAAGCAGATAACCTCGGAACTGACCTTTATTGTTGATTCTGATGATACGCTTGTGCCGGACGCAATTGAAACGATTCTTCGGTACCACAAAAAGTACGGGGAGAAAAAAGACCTGTGTGGTTATTCCTTCCTAAGAAGACTCCCGGACGGAAAAATCAATGGAAAGCCATTTGAGCCGGATGAGAAAGTGGGAACATACATTCAATGTCGAATCAATGCGGACGATACGCAGGCGGACAAGTCAGAAGTTTTTTATACAAGATGCCTGAAAGAGTTCCCGTTTCCAGAGTACAGAAATGAAAAGTTTCTGGGAGAGGATCTCGTGTGGATTCGGATGGCCATGAAATACCAGATGGTTCATATAAACCGAGCAATCTATGTAGGCAACTACCTGGAAGACGGACTGACGAAGAACAGAAGAAAAAACAATATCCGCTCACCATACGGATGTATGGAACGAGCAAAGGAGTTCATGAGGCCTGAATTGAAGCTGAAATACCGCCTAAAAGGTGCTGTGCAATACCTTGTTTATGGGAAATTTGCAGGAGAAAAGCAACTCATAGCAAAAGCTCCATACAAGGGATTGGCTGTGTGTGTAGCATTGCCCAGTATGCTTGTTTATCATAGATGGTCAAAAAGTATCTGACAGTCTGAGTAGATAAGCGGTCATGTCGTTTTCTTTGAAAACAGAGGAACGATATGGCAATTTATATGTTATTCGATAACCCGGCGGATAAACAGAATATGACATTTCTGAACGGCTATGAAACATCCAAGATTCGTCAGGTTTATCCTTCTCAGAAATGTAATTCCACCAAGGAGATGCTGGAAGTCTGCAAGGGTATAATCAAGCAGTCAGCCGATGGCGACACTATCATCTGCTGGTATGACTTCATGGCAGTTTTGTGCTGGTGGCTGTGTAAAGTGCAGTTTAAGAACAGAAAAATCATTGCACTGAATATATTACTCAAAGATAAAGCAACTACTAAGAACAAAGTGGCGAAGCTCTTATACAAGTCGGTTCTGAAATCAAAAAAGGTTCAGGCGACTGTGACCTCTAAAAAGTACGGTGAGCATTTGAACGAAATGCTCGGAATCCATAAGAGGTACACGCTGCTGCATGACACCTATCATGGTGGTTACAGCATTGAATATGAAGGAAAAGTTAATCCGAATACCGTGTTCTGTGGCGGCCGGAACGGTCGCGACTGGGCGTTTCTCATTAGAATTGCACAGGTGATGCCGGAAGTTACATTCAACTGTGTTATGCCGAAAGATAAGTATGAAGAGTACAAAGAGAACTTCGGCAAAAATATGGTGGTGAAGTCGGACATTCCTGAGCAGGAATTCCTTGAGTTTATGTGTCAGTCACAGTTGGTAGTTACGCCGTTGGATACTGAGGCACCGGCTGGATTGATTGCTTTTTATCAGGCAGCCGCCAATGGGAAGATGGCGATTACGTCGGATACAGTAACCACACAGGAGTATTTCACCGATGGCAGAGGTGCTTTGTGTAGAAGGAATATTGAAGACTGGAAAAATACAATCCAGTACTACTTGCAGCATAGAGAAGAAGCTGATGCTAGTGCGGAGAAGTTTAAGAGTTTCCTTGAGAGTGAGTGCTCCGAGGAAAAATATGCAAAGACATTGTGGGGGATGCTTGCGGGATGAAAGAAAGATATGAAGGAATAGATGGCTTGAAGGCCTATGCCATATTGGGAATTGCACTGATGCACATTCTGGCAAATGGCAAGTTCGGATTGAACGGGTTTATGTTCCAAAAGCTGATACCATCCTTTACGAATCTTGTGTTCCTTTTTATGATGGTCAGCGGTTTTGGTATGTGCTGCGGCTATTACCAGAAATTCAAGAAACAGAAAATCAGTGTGGGAGAGTTTTACACCAAAAGATATAGCAAAATTTGGCCATACTTCGCATTGCTCTGTGCGCTGGACTTTGTAATGTCACCTAGTAAAAGTGCGTTGTATGAGGTCTTTGCAAACCTGACACTTTGCCAGGGGCTTTTGCCGAATATGAACATATCAGTTATCGGTGTGAGTTGGACGCTGGCAGTGATTTTTGTGTTTTATCTGCTGTTTCCTTTTTTCTGCTTTCTGCTGGAAAACAAGAAACGTGCATGGTTGGCATCTGTCTGCGCCGTAATCTACAACTTCGTATGCAGTACATATTTCTTTGATGAAAGCCACATTGCAGATAGAGTGGCAGTGAATTTTAGTGCGAGGACAAACATTCTGTATTGTGCTGTATATTTTATCGCAGGAGGTTTGATTTTCCTCTATCGGAAGGAACTGGCCGAATTCGCATCAAAGTACAAGGTCATCGCCGGAGCGATTCTGTTGATTGCCACGGTTGCTTATTTTGCGTTAGGTGGTTCTACACTCACGATGCTGTTCTTCTGTGTGGCAGCACTGGTCTATACCCTCGGATGTAAGCGGGGGGGGGGTACTGGTCAATCCTGTTGCCAAGTTCCTCGGTGGTATCAGCTTCGAGATTTATCTGTGCCACATGGTAATTTATCGTGTGCTTGAGAAGCTGCGCCTTGTTCATCTATTTGGAAATGGTCTGCTGGCATATATTTTCACAGCTGTTGCAGTCGTCTGCGGCTCGGTTGTGTTCTCGGTATGTGCCAAGTGGTTCTTAAATAAAGTCGAAACATTCTTAAAAGAGAGAGTTAGGAGAGTTAATCATGTCTGAAGAAAAGAAGTTAAATGGTACGGTCATTGTCACTTATCGCTGCAACGCTCGTTGCTCCATGTGTAACCGTTATAAAGCACCTTCCAAGCCGGAAGAAGAAATCAGCATTGAAACCATCAAAAAGCTGCCGAAGATGTACTTTACCAACATCACCGGTGGTGAGCCGTTCATCCGTACCGACCTGAAGGATATTGTGCGCGAACTGTACAAGAAGTCTGACCGTATCGTTATTTCCACGAACGGTTTCTTCACCGACCGTATCGTTGACCTGTGCAAGGAGTTCCCGCAGATTGGTATTCGTATCTCTATCGAAGGTCTGGAGCAGACCAATAACGAGATCCGTGGTCTGCAGAATGGCTACCAGCGTGGTTACGGCACACTGAAGAAGCTGCGTGAAATGGGTATGAAGGACGTCGGCTTCGGCATGACTGTTCAGGACAAGAACGCTCCTGACCTGGTTCCTCTGTACAAGATTTCTGACGAGATGGGCATGGAGTTCGCAACGGCATCTCTGCATAACAGCTTCTACTTCGTTGAGGCTAAGAACATCATCCACGATCGTCCGATGGTTGCAAAGAACTTCGAGAATCTGGTCAACGAACTGCTCCGCAGCAACAGCCCGAAGAAGTGGTTCCGTGCTTACTTTAACCACGGTCTGATCAACTACATCTACGGCCAGAAGCGGCTGCTGCCTTGCGACATGAGCTTTGATACCTTCTTCATTGACCCGTATGGCGATGTTATGCCTTGCAACGGTACCAAGGACAAAGAGGTTATGGGTAACCTGAACAAGCAGACTTGGGACGAGCTGTGGAACAGCCCGGAGGCTGAGAAGGTTCGTGCAAAGGTTCGCTGCTGCGACCGTGACTGCTGGATGATCGGCAGTGTCTCTCCGGCGATGCATAAGTACATTTGGAAGCCTGCTACCTGGGTTCTGGTTCACAAGTTTAAGGCTTTGTTCACCAAACATCCGTACAGTATGTACGAGCTGAAGATCTGCCGCGACTATCGTGATGGTAAGGTCACTAAGGAAGAGCTGGACAAGTGCAGTACCTGCGACATGAACTGTGTGATCAACAACGGTCTGAGTGAAGCCTCCAAGGAGCAACTGAAGCACAAGACCGGCGAGGAAATCGTGGATGCTGATATCGCGCAGCAGATGGAGACGAAGTAATGTTAAAGGCGGCAGTAAAATCTTTCATTGGAAAAATCCAGGCAAAGCGTTTTCATGTGCAAGCAGGAAAAAACGTTTACATTGGAAAGCATTGTGCCTTAAAAGGAAAAAGCAATATTGTCTTGGAAGACGGTGTAACAGTGCGCCCCTATACCCAAATCTGGTCGGGGGGGGGTACAGTAAGAATCGGCAGGGGCTCCGAAATTGGTGAGAGATGTAGGATTTCTATTGCCAACTCTCTGGAAATTGGGGAAAAAGTTCTTCTTTCGCCAAATGTGTACATAACTGATTGTGATCATGAGTATCGCAATGTGGATATTCCTGTGATAGATCAAGGAGTTGTACAAAAGGGTCAGAAGGTTTCCATTGGAGAGGGCTCTTACATTGGAATTAATGCGGTAATTGTAGGTAATGTGAAGATAGGTAAGCACTGTGTAATTGGAGCTAACTCGGTTGTCACTAAAGATGTTCCGGATTTCTGTGTGGCAGTGGGAGGTTCAGCTAAAATACTTCGGAAATGCAATAAGGATACAGGTGAGTGGGAAAAATATGAGATTAAAAAGCGTACTTGTTGAAGCAAGAGAAAAAAGCAGGATATTACAGTATTGCTCTTTTTTTATAAAAAAAACTAAACTTAAGGCAGAAGAAAAGAAATTCTGGTCAGAACCAAGTAAGTGTGATGATATAAAAAAATTCAAAAATGCTTACATGGGAAAAAGATGCTTCATTGTTGCAACAGGTCCAAGTTTGACGGTTGATGACTTGCTATTGATTTCTAACGAAATATCATTTGGAATGAATTCAATTGTTAAAATGTACGACAAAATAAAGTGGAGACCTACATTTTACGGCATACAAGATGCGTTAGTGTATGAAAAGCTTGAAAGCGTGATAAAAAATGAATACGCTACGGCAAATAATATATTTGTGGCAGATAATTTAAAAGAACGATTTGAAATACCATCAAATTTTGTTCGATTTCCATTTAATGGATGTTACCATGAGGCGGAGAGAGATTTAAGCAAATATTTTGCAAAATTTTCAGATGATGCGAGTACTGTAGTCTATGATGGATATTCCATTACATATTCGTTGATTGAAATTGCTGTTTATATGGGTTTTAAAGAAATATATCTTCTTGGTGCAGACTGTAATTATCCCAAAGGAGAAAAAAATCACTTCATAGAAAGTGGATTTGTTGACAAAAATGCAGCATCAAATCCAATTAGAATGCGCGTAGGATATCAAGTTGCAAGAGAGTATGCAGATTCACACGGAATTAAAATTATAAATTGTACTCGTGGTGGGATGCTGGAAACATTTGAAAGAATGAAATTGGAAGATGTGTTAAAGGAGAAAAAATAAGATGAAAACAGTAGCAATTGTCCCTATGAAGCTTAATAATCGTCGGTTGCCGCAGAAAAATACGAAAAGCTTTACGAATGGTAAGCCACTTTGCCATTATATCTTATCTACTCTTTTGACAGTTGAGGGTGTAGATGAGGTCTACGTTTACTGTAGCAATCCGGATATTCAGGAATTTATTCCGGAAGGAGTAAAGTATCTTCAGCGTTCGACCAGTTTAGATCAGGATACTACAAAAATGAATGAGGTTCTGCATTGCTTTGCAAATGAAGTGCCGGCAGATATTTATGTGATGACACATACGACAGCTCCGTTCATTAAGAAAGAGTCCATCGAAAAGGGCTTGGAAGCAGTTAAGAGTGGGGAATATGATTCTTCGTTTGCGGCAAAGAAGTTGCAGGATTTTTTATGGAAAGATGGAAAGCCGTTTAACTATGAGCTGAATAATATTCCGCGTACGCAGGACTTGCCGGCACTTTATGAAGAAACCAGCGGTTTCTATATTTATAGAAACCATGTTATGACAGATCTTAATCGTCGAATTGGCGATAAACCGTTTATCGTCGAAGTAGGCGAAATTGAAAGTGTAGATATTGATGAAGCAGAAGACTTTATGATTGCAGATGCAATTTATAACTAGCAGCTTCAGCAAAAGTAAAAATCAATTTTATGGAGAAAGTATGATGAGTAAAATACAGGTACTAGACTGTACGCTTAGAGATGGTGGTTACTGCAACAATTGTAGATTTGGCTTTGATAATGAGAAAAAAATTGTTCATGGGCTTGTGGAAGCCAACATCAATATTATTGAGTGTGGCTTTCTTATGAATACAGTAGAGTATGATAAAGATGTTACAAGGTTCACTTCACTTGATGAGGTTGCCCGGATTATTCCACAAAATAAAGAAGGTAAAACCTTTGTAATGCTTACTGATTACGGTAAGTATCGTCCGGAGGATCTGCCGGAGTATGATGGAAGCTCTGTAGATGGTTTGCGTGTGGCTTTTCATAAAAAAGACTGTGTAGCAGCATTGGAAGAATGCAAAGCAATCAAGGAAAAAGGATATAAGGTCTTTGTTCAGGCAATGGTTTCGTTGAGCTATACGGATGAAGAATTTCTTGACTTGATTCGTCGCGTGAACGAATTGGAGCCTTATGCGTTTTATATTGTAGACAGTTTTGGCATGATGAAACGCAAAGATTTGACCAGACTTTTCTATTTGGTTGAGCATAATCTGAATGAGGATATTAAGATCGGCTTCCATTCGCACAATAATATGCAGTTGGCCTATTCGAATGCTCAGAGTTTGGTTGATCTGCATTCTGATCGAGAATTGATTATTGATGCTTCAGTATATGGAATGGGGCGTGGTGCTGGCAACTTGAATACGGAGTTGTTTGTACAGTACCTGAATGATAATGCTGATGGCAAGTATGATATCAAACCGTTGCTATCTATTATTGATGAAATTTTGAATGAGTTTTACCAGCGGAATTACTGGGGATATTCATTGCCCAATTATTTATCCGCTACGCATAACGCACACCCGAATTATGCAGGATATCTGGACGACAAAAAGACCCTGACGGTTGAAAATATGAATGAAATTTTTGACATGATGGATGAGAACAAAAAAGTTTCTTATGACAAGGATTATATTGAGGATCTTTATCTGAGATATATGGCAACGGGAAAGTCGCAAGAAGAACATAAGGCTGAACTGATTGAGAACCTGAACGGAAAAACGATTTTACTAATTGCTCCCGGAAAAAGTTCGATAGAGGAAAAAGACAAGATTGCATCTTTTATAAATGAAGACGTCGTAAAAGTAAGTGTTAACTATAACTATCCTCTTGTGGATACAGATTATATTTTTCTGAGTAATTTGAGACGCTTCAGAGAATTGGACGCATCAAACAGAGAAAAGTGCATTGTTACATCGAACATTCCGGCAGATAATGTTTATCTCCAGACAAAATATCGGGATCTCTTGTGCGACATTGAGGCGGTGAAAGATAATGCTGGTCTGATGGCAATTAAGTTCTTTACACAGATGGGGGTAAAGAAGATTTATCTGGCAGGATTTGATGGATATTCTCATGATGAAAAAGAGAACTATGGGGAATCCACAATGGCGTTCGTTACGAGAACTGCCATCCTTGATGCAATGAACAAAGGCATGACGGAGATGCTGAAAAAGTATAGTGAGCTAGTAGAGCTGAACTTTTTAACGAGACCGCATTACGTGAAAATATAAGGAGACAATTGATGATGAAAGTGCTTTCTTTTGGCGAGATTTTATTAAGATTGGCTTCGCCTGGATATACAAAATTATTTCAAAAAGACAGTTTGGATGCTACTTTTTGTGGCGGAGAAGCGAATGTAGCAGTGTCGCTGGCTAACTTTGGCGTACAATCTGAGTTTTTGACAGTCCTTCCCGATAATGATGTTGGGCACGCATCATTGAATGCTCTGAAGTATTTTGGTGTTGACACGAGCAAGACCTTTTTCAAGAATGGTCGAATGGGACTTTATTATCTCGAAAAGGGAGCTTCGCAGCGCCCTTCTAAGGTGATCTATGATCGAGCATTTTCATCAATCGCTTTGGTCGAACCAGCGGACTTTGATTGGGATGTGTTATTTGATGGCGTGAACTGGTTCCATTGGACGGGTATTAATCCGGCGCTGTCTGATAATATGGCGCAAATTTGCGAACAGGCTTGTAAAAAAGCAAAGGAAAAGGGCATCACGATTTCCTGTGATTTGAATTTCAGAAAAAACCTTTGGAGTTCTGAAAAAGCCCAAAAAGTGATGAGTAACCTTGTTCAGTATGTTGATGTTTGTATTGCAAACGAAGAAGATGCGGACAAAGTTCTAGGAATTAAGGCACCGAATAACAACGTCGAATCTGGAAAGCTGAATAAGAGGGGCTATGAGTATGTGGCCAAGGAAATTTGTGAACGATTCGGTTGCAAGAAGGTAGCTATTACATTGAGAGAGAGCATCAACGCAAGCCGCAATGGATGGAGCGGAATGATATATAATGCAACAGGTATAGCAAATTATTCCACACATTATGATATAGATATTGTGGATCGAGTGGGTGGCGGCGATAGCTTTACCGGTGCAATGATTTATAGTTTGATTACAGATAAAGATGATAAGGATGCTATTGAATTTGCGGTTGCGGCGAGCTGCCTGAAACATTCGATTGAAGGAGACTTTAACCGAGTGACGGTGTCTGATGTAGAAAACCTGATTAAAAACGGAGGAAATGGAAGGGTGCAGAGATAAATGAGCAGAACACTTGTTATAAAGAAAAAGACATTGTTCTATTGCAGCTTGTTCTTTTTACTGCTAATTGCGCCACTTATGACATCTTATATTTCTGTGTTTTCGTCTGTAGATGAGGCGGTTACAATAATAGGACTGGTTCTTGTGTTTGATAATTATTTTATAAAAAATCACACAGCTGGACGAAATGTTTTTTTTCTATTAATAGGCATAGTTTTTGTTGGAACATTGTCTACGATTGTATATAGAATATCGCCATCGCTAAAGGTGTCTTTATATGATTTTGTACTATTTGTAAAGCCATTTGTCCTATTTCTGATGTTTTATGGTGTGTCAGCAGAGATAAAAAAAGAAATATTGAACGGATTTAATGTGTTAGCTAAGATTTTATTTCTTTATACATTTGTATATTTTGTGTTGCATACATTATTTGGGGTTTTCTTGTTATCGAATTTTTTTTCTATTTTAGGTAATATGGCGCAAGTGTCGTGGCTGAGAGTGGTTTGCCTCAATATTATTGCAGCAACAAATGAAAAGAAGATTACGAAGAAATATATAGTTCTCTTTTATATTAGCTTATTTGTGCATGGAATTAGTGGGTTTGCAAGCGCACTTTTTGCATCGCTGACATTATATTTATATTTGTATAGAGAAAATAAAGAAAGAAAATTGAATATATGGAAAATTGTGTTATTAGGGTGTGTGGCTTTGTTTTTTGCCTATGGAGATTTACAGGAGTACATTTTTAATGGATATGCTCCAAGAGCACGACTTTTACGGTATGGGTTTGTAACGGCAACTCGATACTTCCCTTTGGGATCGGGTTTTGCAAGCTACGGTTCTGAAATGGCCAAAAGATATTATTCAAAACTATATTATCAATATGGCTTTGACAAGGTTTGGAGCATGTCACCTGAAAATAATCTTCCGGGTTCAAAAGTTGGCACGTTGAATGATTGCTATCTTGGAATGATTGTGGGTCAATATGGTTGGTTTGGTTTATGCTTCTATGCGGGCATTATTTATTCTATGTACAAAATACTGACAAAAGGATTAGGAAACACATACAGCAAAGCGGTTTCCATCTCAACACTAATTACTATTTTATCTAGTGTTATGGTTTCTAACAATACATCAAGTCATTTTGGTATTTGTATGTATGCGGTAATAGGGTTGACCTCGATTTCTTGTGATTCAAAGACCATGACTATTAAAGGGAAAATGGATGATGAAAATATCAATAATTATTCCCGTTTACAACGGAGAAAAGTGCCTTGAAAGGTGCATTGATTCCGTTGAACAGGAAAAACAGTATAATAAAAATATGGATGTAGTCATTGTAGATGATGGATCTACAGATAATACATATGAATTATTAGAAAATCTGGAAAAACAATATGATAATATTCGTGTCTTTCATAAAGAAAATGGAGGGGTGTCTTCTGCAAGAAACTATGGATTGACTGTTGCACAAGGAGATTTTGTTTTGTTTGTGGATGCTGATGATATGCTAAACAAAACGGCAATTTCTTCAATAATGAAGGAAATACAAGAAAATGAAGCAGACTATTATATGTTTCCGATTGAAAAGGAAATAAAAAAAGGTGTCATTCAAAAACAGAAATATAGTGCTACAGGAGAGACAATCCCAGCGGATGAAGCCTATGAATACTTTTATGTAGATGGAAACAATGGTCCATGGAGTAAACTGTTCAAATTAGGAATTGTGAAAAAGTATGGAATACATTTTCACCAGGAACTAAAAATTCATGAAGATGTGATTTTCTGTATGGAATATTTGGAACACTGTAAAGATGTACGATATTGCGAAGATGTAATATACACATATTCCTTGAATGAAATGGGAGCAGTAAGAAAACATAAGATTGAATATTTGAATAATTATTCTACGGTCTATTATCTTTGGCTTACATTTTTGAAGAGGCATGATTTACATAGACATATCGAAGATCTTAACTGCACATTCCTACATAAAATGCTTGTAACCTCAGCTAAATTAGCAAAGCATGGCATACCGATAAGCGAAATTGACCAAAAACTAGATAGCAATCGCCTTTTTTACGAAATCAAAAGAACTAATTACACAGGAATTAAATGGAAAATTGAAAAACAATTGTTGGTGCATAAAAAGTACTATTTAATTTCATTTAAAGTCAAATAATAAGGGATATAGGATATGCAAAATGATAAAAAAGATAACATGAAGAAGGTTGGAATTTTAACATTTCATAGAGCTATCAATTATGGAGCAGTATTGCAAGCGTATGCTCTTTCAAGCGTTTTGCAGACGAAGTATGATGTCGACATTATTGACTATGATTGTAAACAAATTTCAAATAACAATCATATTGAGAAGAGCAAGATTAAGAAATTTATTAAATATATAATATATCCCAAAATGATGTTGGACAAGAGTAGAAGGACAAACAAATTTGATCTTTTTGTTCGGAATTTGCTTCCTTTGAGTTCAAGATATGATGCGACTAATATTGAATTGGCGAATAGCAGATATGATGCGTTTGTTGTCGGGAGTGATCAGGTTTGGAATTTGAGGGTTACCGGCAATGATATGAACTATTTTTTGCAATTTGCATCAGATGAAAAAAAGTATTCATATGCAGCCAGTTTTGGAGGAAGTCCAAAAGTGTTTGATGATAGAAAAGAAGAAATAGCAGCAGCACTGTCTTCTTTTCAATCGTTGCTTGTTAGAGAAAGTGATGCAATAGATTATTTGAAAGAGGAAAGCGTATCCACGGAAGCAAAACTCACATGCGATCCAGTATTTCTACTTGACAGGGATGCTTGGATAAAAAAAATGAATTTGAAGGTAAATAAAAGGGGATATGTATTTGTATATATTGTTGCACCAGATAGATATGCTGTAACATTTGCAAGGAATCTTGCTAAAGAAAAAAATTTGGATATAGTTGTGAATCAATTATATAAAGGTAAAAATGCTTATATAAAAGGAACGGTTTCCAGCATGGATGCAGGTCCTATAGATTTTTTACAATTGATTTTAAATGCAGAATGTGTTGTAACAACTTCTTTTCATGCAATGGCATTCTCATTGATTTTTAATATTGATTTTTATTATGAACTTAGTAGTGATTCAAAAAATAAGAATTCACGTTTAATGAACTTGGCGGATAGATTTAATGTGCAAGACAGAGAAATAGTAAATGGAGTTTCTAGTGCGAGTACTATTGAATGGAATAAGGTGAATCAAAAAATTGAAGAATATTCTGAAACATCACGAAAAACGCTATTTGATTCGCTGAAAACGATATGATAATTAGAGGAAAGGAGCGAGTTTTTGTATTTGTAAAATACAAACTTGAGAAATGGATATGAAAATTAAAAAACTCCTAAATTTAGATACTTATAAATTGAATTTGAAGGAATACCGAAGATTGATTGAGAAAGATGCCTTTGCCTTATCTACTTTTGGAGGTGGCACTGGTGCGCTTTCTAGGGGACAGAAAAAAACAGTTGAATATAAAGCGGTAGAATTATTCAGATTTTATCAAGTTAACAAAAAGAATATCTGGGGACAAATATCGAAGATTGCAATCAATCATTATAATAGAAAATATGGCTTGGATTTCTTTAATAATATGAGTATTGATGCTGGATTGGTTATTGGGCACTGGGGTCGTATTATTATTAATTGCAATACTAAAATTGGAAAGCAATTCATGGTTACTCACGGTGTAACCATTGGGCGAGATGTAAGAGGAAAAAGAAAAGGGTATCCTACAATTGGTGACCGCGTTTGTATACGGACAAATTCGACCGTTGTTGGCAATATAACAATTGGAGACGATGTGTTAATTGCTCCAAATACATTTGTAAACTTTGATGTTCCAAGCAATTCTATTGTAATAGGAAATCCAGCAAGAATAATTCCCAGAAAAAATGCATCTGAAGGACATGTTGGGAGATTGCCAAATGAGTGAATATATAACTAAGGCATACGCTTGCTATAATAAAAACGAAAGGATACGAGAAAGAAGCACATCTGGAGGAATATTTTATACACTAGCAAAATATGTGATTGAAAAAAAGGGGGGGTGGGTGTGTGGAGCTGTATTTGATTCGAACTTCGTGGTAACACATATAATTACAAATGATCTAAAAGCAGTCGAGAGAATGATGGGGTCAAAGTATCCGCAAAGTAACATGAAACAGTGTTTTGCAGATGTATATGAGTTGTTGCAGAAGAACGAAGTAGTGCTTTTTACGGGAACTCCGTGTCAAGTCTATGGATTGAAAGCTTTTTTAGGAAAAGACTATGAGGGGTTAATAACACTTGATTTTGTTTGTCATGGTGTAGCTTCGCCGAAAATATGGAGAGAGTATTTACAACTCTTTGTTAAGGAGCAGCCTAAATCTATAGTGTTTAAGGATAAGATTAAAGGCTGGAAGAAATGGCATGTTAAATATGAATTGATGAATAAGACAATATATCGTTATGGAATATACGATATATATATGCGTTCATATTTGTCAGGAATTAATCATCGCCCTGCATGCTACCATTGTCTTTTTAAGGGAATTGATCGCGATTCTGATTTTACAGTTGCAGATTGCTGGGGTGTAGGCGAAAAAAACAGGGACTTGAATGACGACAAGGGCTTGTCGGCGTTGTTAGTTCATTCATCTGCCGCTAAAATGATTTTTGAGAATATAAGCAATGAACTTGTTTTTAAAGAGTATAGCCCTGATATTCTAATGCAAACGAATTGGGCGTGCGTAAAAAGTAGCAAACAGCCTGAAAATAGAGATGACTTTTTCAAAATTTATTGTAAGAGTACAATGAAAGAAAAGAAAAAACTATTACAAAAGAATTTCGGGCTAAATTTCAAAAGAAAACTGTCGTATATGAAGAAAAGAATTCTTAAGGAAGTGTTATAGCGACAGTTAAATGATGCGGGAGGCATTAGAAATTGATAAATAATAATTCGAGAACTAGAAATGCAAGCAAAGGTATTGCATGGGGGTTCTTATATAGGCTGTTTTCAATTGTCCTACCATTTGTTACGAGGACAATTATGATTTATTATCTTGGCATTGAGTACACTGGATTAGGGAGTCTATTCACATCAATTCTACAGGTATTGAGCTTGGCAGAACTTGGAATAGGGCATGCTCTTGTATTTGGTATGTATAAGCCAGTTGCAGAAGAAAATTACTTAAAAGTTAATGCTTATCTGAATTTTTGTAAAAAGTGTTATAAGGTGATAGGCGGGGTTATTTTGGTAGTTGGGCTACTGCTATTACCTTTTTTGCCAAAACTTGTTAGTGGAAATGTTCCAGTAGATGTCAACCTATACGTTCTTTATCTTATTTACCTTTTTAATACAGTTATATCGTATTTTCTTTATGCGTACAAGACATGTGTTCTGACTGCCACACAGCATACCGATATTATAAATCAGATACAACTTGTCTGTCTTTTTGGTAGCCAGTTGTTTTCTGCTATTTTTTTATTGCTGTTTAAAAATTACTACTTGTACTCTATTTGTATTCCTGCATCAACAGTAGCTAATAATTTGTTGGTGAACAGAATTGTTGTTTCTAAGTTTCCTGAAATTCAAAGTGAAGGTCAATTAGAACACGATGAAATCGCAGATATCAAAGAAATTGTGTTTGGAATGGTATTTCAAAAAATTGGCTCGGTGGTCTTATCATCGGTTGATTCAATTGTGATTTCTGCATTTTTGGGTCTGACAATTTTGGGAAAATATAACAATTACTATTATATTATAACTGCATTGTTTGGATTCATGAATGTAATTGTTACATCTTTGGTGCCGTCTGTTGGAAATAGCATACAAACACAAAACATTGAAACAAATTATAAATTGTTCCGAACATTTAGCTTTATCTATGCATGGATTACTATATGGTGTTCGGCCTGTTTACTCTCCCTATATCAACCGTTTATGAAGTTGTGGGTTGGCGAGAGTAATATGCTGGATTTTAGAATTGTTGTCTTACTTGTTATTTACTTTATTGTTTGGAAATTGGTAGATCCAGCGTATATATTCAGAGATGCTGCAGGCAGTTGGAAAGAATATAAGTGTATTCCATTGATTGCGGCAGCAGTAAATCTTACTTCGAATATTATTTTGGTGCAGTATATTGGTTTGCAGGGAATTGTAATTTCAACGATTGTAGCTTTTGGGTTGATTTATATACCTTTTTTTTCTTATCCGTTATTTAAGACTGTTTTTAAGTCGAAATCTAAATATTATACTTATATATTTGATCAGGTGAAATATTTACTTATAGCGGCATTGGTGGACACTGCCACATTTTATGTGTGCAAATATATACCAGGCGAAACAGTTACAGGACTAGTATTAAAAGCGGGCATCTGTATAATTGTTCCCAATGTTATTTTAATTGTGGTGTTCTTTAAAACAAAGGATTATCAAAAAACAATGCATTTTTGCAAGAAAAGATTCGACGTAAAAATTAGTAGGTAGGTAGATTATTGTGGATGTTCTACATTGGATTATAGTGATTGCACTAATATTTTTGTCTATAAATGAAATCTATAAAAAAACAAATCATTACTATAATACTTGCGTTTTTGAAAAAAAGTATTTTGAAACAAGGGACTATAACGACATAACTGATATCGTTACGGGAACATCAAATGCTCTTGCTGCGACTGCAACATTTCAAAAAGAGGGAAATTATCTGATTTTGGCAAGAAGATGTCAGGGAATAGGCACGGACCTTTATTTGTTAAATCGTTGTATAGATAAAGTCAAGAAAAAAACAAACGTATTACTGTTTTTTTCCCCTTGTGTTTTACTTTTTGAAGAAGAAGAAAAAAAGAATCTTGAAAGAAATTGCAATTCGTTTTCGGTAGATCTTGTACATCAATCTCTATTGACTCGACTGAAAATTTGCTTTCCATTGTTATTTGACTTGAGAAAAGTAAGATATATTTTATTTGATGAAAAAAGAAGAAAGGTTTTTTACCCTGAAAAAACGGAAACCATATCAGCGACTCAGGCGGAGTCAAAAGCGAAAGTTCTTTCAAATTCATGGAAAAATCAATTTAACATTAAAGATTTTACAATAGAAGAAATTCAAAGGAACAGGCAGGCTGTTATAAATGAAAATAAAAGACTGCTAATTAAGATGATTGAACTGTGTAAAGATAATGAATGGAATCCGATCATTGTTTCTACACCGTTTTCAAAAAAACTACTAGATATTCTAGGCGATGAGTTCTTGAGCTTTTTTAATAAGATGATTTATGATATTTGTCAAGAGCAGAATGTTCTCTATTTGAATCATCTTGAAGATAGAGATTTTGTTCAATCGTATTCATTATTTTCGGATGGGTGCTTTGTCTTGAATGAACAGGGAAGTCGTATCTTTATGAGAAAAATTATAAAGCAGATTAGGAGCCATGATAATGAAAGTGCTAAAAAAACTGTATAGAAGATTAAAGGATAAAGGTGCACCGTTGCCGCTGATTCTTACGCAGGAGTTAAAGGATTCATTTAATACCCCTAGTGTGACGGGAGGAAATATTAATAAAAATAGAGCAATTGTTTTTGGTGGAACTGGTGGCATCGGCTTGGCAACTGTAGAACGTTTTTTGGTTGAAGGGTGTGCAGTTACAGTAGTGGGAAGAAATCCTGCTAAATTGGAAGAAGTGGATAAATACTTAAAAAGCCGGAATTATTGCAATTATGATTTAATGCAATTTGATAGTTTGGATCTAAGAAACAACCAAAGTTTTATACAAGAAGGATTCTTTAAAAGGTATGATTTCTTTGTAAATACAGTTGGAGTATACTCAAAAGAAGATGGGAATGGCTCGTTTAGAAATATTGAAGGGCGGCTTTTTTTTAATGAAGTTAATACTAATTTCAAATCGGCTGTAGTATTATCAGAAGTATGTCTCAGAGACTTTCTTGAAAAGGACGAAGGTGGGGTAATTGTAAATATAGGATCAATTAATAGTGAACAACGGAAATTTAAGTTTACACCGTATGGTATTTCCAAATATGCGCTTGCTGATTATACAAAGAAAACAGCGAAGAAGTTAATTGGTTCGCATATTAGCATGAACTTGATTCAGCCTGGTGGGGTAGCAACAAATATGCCCAATGTAAATGTTACATTGGGTAGAAATATTGCAGGGAGAAAAAGTAATGATTTGAGAAGAGCTTCTTTGCCTGAAGAAATGGCTGCAATTATCGCCTTTTTATGTTCACCCGCTGGAAGAAATATAAATGGGCAGATTATTACCGCATCTGCGTGTGAGGACTTTTAAATGATAAGAGATTTAATTAAATCAATGTTGAGAATAACGGATACGGGACCATCTATGGTTGATTGTGTTAAATACCCAGTTAAATGTACGGATGGTTATGCCGGTAATTCTCTGCTGGAAAAAAATATATTATTTTGTATAAAATCAGATAGAAGTTTTAGTAATGAGATTGAAGCGGCATCACAAACGGATAGCTTTAATTATAAGGTCCTAAAAATTAAAGATATAGAGGAAATTGAGAGTATATCAGAAGAAAATTCGGTGTTAGGAACTTATGATAAAATCATCAACATACTCGAATTTGATGCTAAAGACTATGCACTTATCAATCATTCTGACTTTAACAACAATGATATGTTGTATATGGTGTATCGTTTATTACAGGTTGAAGCAACCTATATGATTAATAATTCTGGCGATGGGATTGCAACGGCATTGATTGGCAATCGAAATAGTACAGGGATTCTTGATGAGACGATTTGTAACTTTTTGACAGGACTGGGTCTTCCTTTGGCAAAGCACAGAATTATTTGTAATTCTTTATTTGCAACTGATGAAGTTCCTTTGGCAGATATTGTTAGCACATTAATATTCTTAATTAGCAAATATGGATATGAGCTGAATGGCGAAATGTTAAAACTCGGAAATTAGTATGTAATAAGTCGCATAAGAATATTTTTGCCATTTGTACAGAAGGGTGGAGAAAACAGGTGAGGATAATACCAGTGTTGTATAGGAGAAAGGAAGAGTGCTGTGGGTGCACAGCTTGCTATGCTATATGTTCCAAAGATGCTATTACTATGGTTGAAGATGAAGAAGGCTTTGAATATCCGCAGATTAATGAAAGTAAATGTGTGCGCTGCTACCAATGCATCAAGGTGTGCCCGATAAAGGCAGCAAAAACTACCGCTTGATTTCAAGAAAATGTTAGAAAAAGGTCTGTACAAGGCTGACTTGTTCTCTGATCTGTGATATACTGGGGCCACGGGAGACCGTGGCTCTTGTTGTATATACGTTTCAGCGAGTGCATTATGGGAGGTGCAAATATGACAGGGGGAAATGATAGCACCTATAGGGGAGTTGCAGAGCTGGGGGACTTTTACTTCAAATCTCCGATTGCAAAATTAGGCGACAATGAAGATGAGTATTCAAGATGTTGGGTGTACTTGTCTGAAAAAGTAAAAAACAATCTGAAATCCTCATTAGAGCAGTTAAATAGTAGTCAAGGATTTAGATTGCCCAAAGAGGACGAATTGACATCCTATAATAATCCTGAATATCTTTGGTTGTCGTATGAACTTGAAAATATACGCCAGATGTATAATTCTGCTATGACAAATCCATACACAGGGGAATTGATTGACGGGTGTAAGAAGATTCCATATGTTCAGTTGAGACTGAAATCAGAAGCTTGGTCATTAGATTCGATTTATCCACGCTCAACGATAAATATGTACGATAAAAAGTTTAATTCTAAATATGTAATTGAATTTGATGTGGCATTTCTAAAGGCTTTTATGAACTTTGTTGCTACTGTATTCGATGACAATCCACAAACATATGTTGAAAGTGATGGAAAAAAGCATATTATACATCAATATAAAGCACCAATATATCGCTTGCCTCCGTTTGATCAGAAGTTTGATACACGCCATGATATTCCGGGAATGATTTTTAGTGAAGCTGTACAAATGTTGCTGTATCATGAATTGGCACATATTGGTGGAGGTCATTTGGATTTGAATGTAGCAAATCCTCAGTATGGAAGAAATATTGATGTTCAAATTACGGAGGAAGATGAAGCTGATAATCAGGCGATTTGTTGGCTTCTGGGCGTTCGCTTTTTAGAGGCACAAACAAATATTTTAGAAGTGAGTTCAGAAAATTTAAAAGAAGAGCTTGCAACGTCCATTTTTGCAGTTTATTTATTATATACTTGGAATTATTCTGGGGAAAAGAGAATATGGAACAAGAAGACCATTTCAGATTACGGACATAAAACACATTTGCCATATCAACTAAGAGCTTACAGAATGCTATCTTTTGCAACAACTCGCTTGCACAATTTAGGTGAGTGGTGTGAATGCGTACATACTTGTACATCGGAAGGAAATCTAATTGGCAAAGATTTTTTTGAGAAGACAAATAAACTGGCTTTTCAAATGATTGATTCTTTTGAGATTTCTTTGTCTATGTTTTTTGCAAAAACTGAAAATGTCTATGAACTTGCGCAGAGTGAAAAAATTAGAGAACTTTATGAAATGGCCATAAAAGAATGTGATGACAAAATTCCTGAAATCACAAAAGAAAAAATACCTTGGAGGCTTGGGCTTGAACCAGAGGCGCAGGCAGAATTGAAAAGGGTCCACAACTTATGGGAGGACGTGCGAGAGCATCTTGCTGCTAATGGAACGTATTGTAGACTAAGAAAATTTGAAAAATGGGCTCCGTTACCATAAAATCTCACCATAAGGCTGACTTGTTCTCTGATCTGTGATATACTGGGGCCACGGGAGACCGTGTCTCTCGCTGCTCTGATAATCACACACCTCTACGCGGTGAGCAGCAGGCAACGATCTTATGATTGGCTGAGATGTGAAGAAGAAAGTGGAAAAATGGGGAAAAGTACGTTAATCGATTTGATCAATCAGGTACAAGATATTAAAAATTGTTTTACCACTTCTTATCAAACTGTTGTTTCATATCCTGATAGACCGCCAAAGCAAAAACAATACCAGACGATTCGAGCGAATAAAGAGTATGCACTTTGGAGAGCCAGAATAGAGGCAGAATTAGGTATGCTGACGCAGGATAAGACTGTGGATGACATATATAAACTATTTTCCTTTATTGAAAAAGGCTACAGCGAATCGTATTATTTTACTCAGTTAGAAGCAAAGTTGAATGTACTCAAAGAACTGTTATTGAGTGGGCGTATTTCGAGATTGGAGGATGGAATGGAATCAAAGGAGAATAAGGTTTTTATTTCCCATTCTAGTAAGGATGCTGAGATTGTAAAAGCCTTTGTGGAACTTTTAGAAGATATGGGAATGCCGGAGAATTCTATTGTCTGTACCTCTGTACCCGGATATGGCATTCCTGGTGGAAAGAAAATCTATGAATGGTTAAGAGAGCAATTACTCAACTATAATATTCATATGATTTTTATGTTGAGCCACAATTACTATGATAGTGCTGCAAGTCTGAATGAGATGGGAGCCGCATGGTTGGCAAAGACTGAATTAACCTTGGTTCTTCTGCCAGGGTTTAGCTTTTCTGACATAAAAGGATGTATTGATCCAAGTGAAATGGGAATTGCTTTAGGCGGAGACATAAGCGAGCTAAAGCATAGATTGGGTGAATTAAAGGATAAACTTTGTGAAGAATTTAAATTGTCTCCGATGAGTGCAACTAAATGGGAGAGATACCGAGATGGATTTCTTGGAAAAGTGCAATCGGATGTAAGTAAGGAAAGTATACAAGAAAAGAAGCCGGATGATAGTCAGCCGTACATACCAACAGTGGAAAATTATAATAACGAAACGGTTTCAGTAGAGACAGCTTTTCTTTTGGTTTATGCAGCCGCAGGAGACGGGAGAATTCTTAGACTTGCCACACTAGGTTCGCCTGTTCAAGTTTCGGCTGCGGGAAAACAATTCATGGCTGATGATTCGCAACGTGAGTCTGCTATATGGCAGGAGGCATTGGATAATCTCGTTCATTTTGGATGGGTTAAGTCCGTGGGAAGGAAAGGCGGGGTATTCGAAGTGACTGGAACGGGTTATACAAAAGCGGATTGGCTAAAGGAAAGTATGTGTATCGACACGGACATTGAGCCATTGGATGAAATAAAGAACTTCGATAGATAAGTAGAAGAGCAAAGTGACAGGTATGATTTAACCATGGGGATGCATGAGCACCCCTTGCGCTGCTCGAAACTTTGCACACCTCTCCGTGGTGAGCAGCAGGCAACACATGAGAATGTGGCTAAGAATGCGAAGGGAAACACTATGATTTGTAGGTGCTGATATGATACAAGAGAAGATTCTATCGGTTATTTACTCTGGCTTGAATATGGTTGGTACTATATGGGCGGTATACAGTGTGATATATATGACACCAGAGAGTGTGTATGAATCCTTAACTATAGGCGGCGTAACTAGTGCAGATAAAGGTTTAATCCGCCAAAAGAAAGATACTCTGTACGGAATTGCTCTGATCATAGTCGGATTTTTTGGCCAGACAATTTTGACTTTTGTAGGTACACCAAACTGGATTTATTTTGTATTATATCTTATTGGTACGGCTATATTGGTTTATGTTACTATCAAAGTTGTGGATTCTATTTATTGTAGATTTATAGAAAGATATATGAAAATAAAAGAACATAAGGTGAATAATGGATAACAAACGGTGGCTCACAGAAGAACAAATTGAGGCTATTGTCAGCATACTTAAAAAGCAGTGTGATAGAATCGAAGAACGCAACCAAAAATTAAGTGTTGACTTTCCAGATCTTTATGACGAATTATACTACACTGGTCGAGGACATGGCGACACAGGTGCAGTTTATGCTGGATTTACAGAAGCAACGGAAATCCCTGATATGAAAGTTTACAGAGTCAAATATGGGCGAGGCTATTGGCAACCTGAACTACACAGTGATACAGCAGTTATTCAATTATATAATTCCGGAGCAGGAAAGGTATTGGAGTCAAGCGAAATAAGAGATAAGTGTAGACAATATAATTACATCGGCTCACTGAAGAAATATGGAGCTATCCAATTTTGGACAAGCAAAAAAGGACACCTTACACGGGCAGAGCTTGTTGAGTTCGATGTAAATGGTAGCGAAAAGAAAAGAACGCTTGTCTATAAATATACTGCAAAACTTATACCCTTTGTTGCTTGATATAGCTTTTAATCGGTGCTATACTAAAATCACAATACATAAAAGAAAGAGGCTGATTGATTATACCCAGAACGAAAGGCAGCAAAAATCGTCCCAAAACCAATACTACCAAAGACTACGTATCCCAGATCGCAGAAAAGAAAGAACAGGTGGTAAACTTAACCACCGAGATCGCATTCATCCAGAAAGCGATTGAGGAGCAGAAGAACACATTGAAAGAGAAGAAGTCTGCTTTGAAGAAGGCCGAAAAAGAAGTGGCATCCCTGGAAGCGAAGAAGGCAAAGGCAGATGCTAAGGCCGCTGAAGAAGCAAAGAAGGCTGAAGCCGAAGCAGTGCTTAAGAAGCTGCTGGCAAACGGTATGAGTGCGGACGAGATTCTCGAAAAACTGAAATGAACAAGAACAAAAAAATAAATGCCGTGTGGACAAACTGAACTCTAGGAGTTCACACGGTATTTTTTGAAGACTGTTATATAGTTTATAACGGAAATAAAAGAAGAACAAAATTATAAGAAATGGAGTGTGACATAAAATGAACTTATCTAAAATACACCACATCGCAATCATCGTATCTGACTATGAAGCCGCAAAGGATTTCTATGTGAACAAACTAGGTTTCTCTGTCATCAGAGAGAACTACCGTCCAGAGCGTAAGGACTGGAAGCTGGATCTGCGTGTCAATGAATACACAGAGCTGGAGATTTTTGCAGAGGAAAATCCACCGAAGCGTGTGAACCGTCCGGAAGCCTGTGGTTTGCGTCACCTTGCATTTTGTGTGGAGAGCGTGGAGCAGACGGTGAATGAGCTGGCGGAGGTAGGAATTGAATGTGAGCCAATCCGCGTGGATGATTACACCGGCAAGAAGATGACTTTCTTCCACGACCCGGATGGACTGCCGCTGGAGCTGCATGAGTAAAATGAAGAAAACCAGAAAACCAGGCGGTGGCCGGAAAAAGTTAAAGCCTGAATACGATGCCGGGAAGAATCTGAAAGAGCAGATGGATGCGGCTGTGGTACTTTATGAGGAGGAATGTTCTCTCCAAGACATCGCCGATGCTCTAGCTCTAAACCCCATCAAAGTGAGAAAGCTGCTCATTACAGCCGGTGTGTATGAATCGGAAGTGGCTGAGAAGGTACAGGATACTTTTGAAAAATACCGAGAAACACAGGACTACAAAACCTCCATACTCTCAACCGCAACTATTCTTCAACTCTCCAAAGCCTCCGTTACCTCGTATCTGCCTTATCAGAAAGGTGTATACTTCCCAAGTACTGCTGATAAAGAAAAAATTAGTGTTGGAGCAGAGCGGCAGCGGAGATACAGAGCGATGAAACGGTGGAGGGCTGATCCGACAGAAGAAAACTTCTGGGGAGTGGTTGTGGCCTATGCTGGGGTAAAATTTAAAACCTACTCTGGCTTATCATTCTCTTATGAAGTGCGGAAGGGCAGAAACGGGCAATACACAAAGGAACTCTGGATCGACCGCCGGGAGAAGAGTAAAAGTTTGGCGTGGAGTTCGGTGTTGCTGGCACTGGGCAATATAAAAGGAGAAGTGGTTGACCGCCCGAAAGCTCTGGGTGACATCCGGGGCGTGACTTACATATATGGGATGTTCTATCGGTTCGGGCTGATCAATGTGCCAGACGAGGTAAAGGAGAAGATGAAGAAGCAGAAACGGCCGAAGAAGAAAAATAGCGAAAAACAATGAAAAATCCAGTTGCTATGTGCAAAACTTGTTTGTTGCAAAAGTAAAATGCAGAAAATTGCAGCCTGAATTTGTAGCTATTTGCAGAATCAACGGATGGAGTAAATGTAGGTACTAATTTGCTACATCCGTTGATTTCACAGGGGTTTGGGGGAGTAGCCCCCAAGGTCTTTTTGCAATTACCTACATACACAACATTTTGCAATTACCTACATTTTTGCTTTGCAAAAAACAGCAAAACTCTACGGTAAGATGTGCCGTAACTGAGGAAGTGAATCTCAGTTAGGAAGGACGGTAGCATTATAGAAAAACTGAAAGAGATGCTAGAAGAGTACATGAAGAGAACGGAGCCGGAGTTTTATCCGCCTGTGGAGAATCTGCTGGATTTGATTTACGAGCATTACACGGAAAACAACCCGGCGGCACCTATGCCAATGGACTGAACCGCTTTGAAATGATATTCCAGAATGAGGTTTTTGATGTAAACCAGATGAGCGAAATTGTGATACCAGATTTATACTACATGAGAGGAGAAGTTCAACTGAAGTACCCTGAGGGTAAGTTTCGATATTACTTCATCGATATTGGCGAAATACCAACGGGACAAAGCGGCGAATTGTTTGCAACATACAGTGGGATTGCTCTGTTGGTGGAAAAACTTCAGAATAACGTCGAAAAGCTGACGGAGGATAGCGGGATATTTGTGCGGTTTCCGAACATATCAAGACCTGACTATAAGAAGGTGTATTCTATGATGACCCGTGTGCTAGGGGGACGATTGATGCCAGGGAAAATAAAGATCTCGCTGAGCCCGTCCTCGTTGGAAACAGAGACGGAGTGAATGAAGGAACCACATGATTTGTCCTATATCAAACAAATATCCTCCTTCTCCCACCATACCCTTCAAAAACACGTCCGGTGAAATTTCAATCAGAAAACCGCCGGGAAAGCGCAGGAAGAGCCATGAACAACCTGCTACACAGCGGTCTGGTATCTGCTCACCCCATAAAATCTACCCCAAGATCGCCCTTCGAAGCTGCAAGATCACTGGCAGAGGAGCGCATCTGGGCAGAGCAAACGCCCCGGGTCCCGGACGCTCCGAAGAGTGAGCACAATATCACATGAAAATCCATACGCATAAAAAGTGCGGAAATGCAAAAAAATCCAAAAGCACAAAATTGCGGAAAACCTTGAAAATAACGCCGAAACGTGGTATAATTTTGGTACGAACAAGCCGGTTTTGGTACGACAACGGTATGCTGTGGTACTGTAACTGTTGTTTCAAAATTATGAACGATCACAAAAAAATCGTGAAAATTTAGCGTAGCTACGACGACACCTATCAGGTTCAGGTCGTGTCTTGGTACGACAACGAGAACTCCTACACCTCTCAGATGGTCCGTACCATTAAGTACTTCGCTGAGAACTGCTAATCACAGCTCTACGCTCGAAAGTGCTTGAGGTGCTGTGCTGAATAACGGCTGATACCGGCTTTGCTGGTGTGAATATGCTGTGATCGGTATGACAACAGGATAATGAGTTTAACACCCTTCCTTTTGCGGGTTTCCGTGAGAGGAAGGGTGTTTTTGTGTGTCTGCAGGGAGAAAATCTGCAGAAAGGGTGATTTGCTTCAAGAATTGTGCTATACTAGATCCACAGTGTCCCTGATTCGATGCACTATGCGGATGACAATGCTTTTTTGCAGGTAGCATCGTGCGACGGGGAAAAGCATATACACTATTAAAAGTTCACTTTTGGGAACGAGGTAATCAAGAAATGGGAAAGTACTTTGGAACTGATGGCTTCCGTGGTGAAGCTGGTATTGATCTGACTGCCGACCACGCCTACAAAGTTGGCCGCTTCCTTGGCTGGTATTATAATATGCTCCGCAAGCGCAACGGCAACAGCGAGCCTGCCCGTATCGTTATCGGCAAGGACACCCGCCGCAGCTCCTATATGTTTGAATATAGTCTTGTCGCTGGCCTGACCGCTTCCGGCGCAGACGCCTACCTGCTGCACGTCACTACTACGCCGTCTGTGGCTTACATTGCCCGCGTGGACGATTTCGATTGCGGCATCATGATTTCTGCCAGCCACAACCCTTACTACGATAACGGCATCAAGCTGATCGACTGCTACGGCGAGAAAATGCCCGAAGAGACTCTGCTGCTGGTGGAGGACTACATCGACGGCAAGCTTCATGTGTTTGATAAGGACTGGCCGGAGCTGCCCTTTGCCCATCGCGAGCACATCGGCTGCACGGTGGACTATGTGGCAGGCCGCAACCGTTACATGGGCTACCTGATCTCGCTGGGCATCTATTCCTTCAAGGGGGTCAAGGTCGGTCTGGACTGCGCCAACGGTGCAAGCTGGAATATTGCTAAGAGCGTTTTCGATGCTCTGGGTGCAGATACCTATGTTATCAACAACAAGCCCAACGGCCTGAATATCAACAACAATGCTGGCTCTACCCATATTGAGGGTCTGCAGAAGTTTGTGGTGGAGAACGGTCTGGATGTCGGCTTTGCCTTCGACGGCGATGCTGACCGCTGCCTGTGCGTGGACGAGAAAGGCAATGTCATCACCGGCGACCACATTCTGTACATCTACGGCTGCTACATGAAGGAGCACGGCGAGCTGATGAACAACACCGTAGTCACGACTGTTATGTCCAACTTTGGCCTCTACAAGGCGTTCGATGAGCAGGGCATTGGCTACGCCAAGACTGCTGTGGGCGACAAGTACGTCTACGAGTACATGGCTAAGAACGGCTGCCGTATCGGCGGCGAGCAGAGCGGTCATATCATCTTCTCTAAGTACGCCAGCACCGGTGACGGCATCCTGACCAGTCTCAAGATGATGGAAGTTATGCTGGCCAAGAAGATGCCTATGAGCAAGCTGGCTGAGCCCCTGAAGATTTACCCGCAGGTTCTGGAGAATGTCCGTGTGACTGACAAGAAAGCCGCACAGAACGACCCGGCGGTGCAGGAGGCCGTCAAGGCCGTTGCAGAAGCACTGGGCGATACCGGCCGTATTCTCGTCCGTGAGTCCGGCACTGAGCCGCTTGTGCGCGTGATGGTGGAAGCCCCCGACCACGACACCTGCCAGAAGTACGTCTCTCAGGTCGTGGAGGTCATCAAGAACAAGGGTTACGCTGTTTAAGACTTATGCCTGTGCGTAAAAATGCACAATGCCATAAAATAAACCTATAAAAGATCAAACCGCGAGGAAGCGCTTTTATGAACGCATCCTCGCGGTTTTTTAATGACGAAGCGTTTTGCGTCAGACGGGATGCCTGCCCCTGCACGATGGGACGCCATTACCTGCAGAGCATGACCTTGGCGGAGAAAACGCCATCCTGATAGGTGAACGTACTTGCGCCGCCGGTCTTTTCTGCAATATGCTGGACAGACTGGATGCCGATCCCGTTTTCTTTTCGCTTGGACGAGCGGAAAACTCCGCTTTTTTCGTTGACTTCACCGTCAAATGCGTTTTCCACCTCGACCAGAAGCAGCCGCTCGGCATGGACATACGCGGTGATCCTGATCTGCCGCCGGGCGGGTGCGGTGCGCAGGCTGGCTTCGAATGCATTCTCCAGAAGATTGGACAGCACCAGACACGTATCGATCTCGTCCACAGGAAGCGCCTGCGGCAAGTCGAGCTTGGCACGGAAGGGGATACCCTCGCGCTTTGCAAGGGTGCAGTAATAGCCAACGACGCTGTCTGCCGCACGGTTCTCGCAGAAACTCATATCCAGATTCGGGATCCGGGAGACGGTTTTTGCAAGGTAAGCTTTCAGGCCATCCAGATCGCCTGCTTCGGCCAGCGCAGAGATCTGATTCAGCTGGTGGCGCATATCGTGCCGCGCCTGCCGGACTTCTTCAATAGCGGCTTTCAGGCTTTCATAGCGCTGCTGCTGCATGGATAGAAACTGGTTCTCCTGCTGCAATCTCGCATTCCTGTTAAGGCTGTTTGCCATCAGCAGGAAGATCGCGTTGAACAGGAACATCAGGAACAAAAGGGCAATGCTCATAACAATGTAGACCTGTAGCACCCGCCCTGTCCGAAGCGTTATCTGGTAGCGCGGGATCATAAAAAGATTCAGCAGGATGAACACCAGCGGCAGCACCCAGAACACGTACCACGTCTGCGCAAAGTTTTCATCCTCGACCATGGTGCGCACTGCGTGGGTGGCGGGATAATACGCTGCTGCTGCGGTCAGCCAGCAGACCATATTATAAAAAATGCAGGCACTAAAGCAGAACCACGGCTTGTCCGACGGCAGCTGCAGCAGGATCGTGATCGCCGCGCCGACGGCACGGGACAGACTGTTCAGGCACGCAAACACCGCGCAGACCGCCAGCGCGATCGTCCCGGATTTCCAGAGAGAGATCCGCAGCGTTTTGAGATACAGAAAAATTGCCGCAAGCGTGATGAGCAGCAGGGGGAACGCGGTGGAGAGACAGAAATGATAGCAGAGCAGTCCGCCGCCAAGGCAAAGCCCGAGCAGCAGCGGCACCGCCCATGCGGCAAGCCTTGCGGGAGACTGCTTCAGATAGGAGCGCACCGGAAAATACGCGAGCAGCAGGCCGGGAAACACAACGGTAAGCTCCAGGAGCGGGCGCAGAATGTCCTTCAACCCACACGCCCCCTTTGCAGCAGAAATTCCATAAACGCCTGCCGGGCTGCTTTCAAAAGCTCCTGACTGACATAGACACGGCTGCCGTCCGTCATGCAGAAGGCGGCATCCTGAAAATCGGCAGCATTCTCCATATTGATGATCGCGCCGCGGCCGCAGACGAAAAAGCGCGGGTCTTTTTTGAGCGGCTCTGTGAATGCCTTGAAGCTTTGGCGTGTGGCAAGCGTTTTGCCGGCAGTGGTGCGGATGTTGATCATGTGGGTGAAATGCTCGGCAGATATGATGTCCCGATAGCGCAAACGGATGTCGCTGCCATCCACCTTCACCGTCAGGATCGGCTCCGGGCGCGGGAGCTTTGAGAGCATTTCATCCAGCAGACCGGAAAGCTCGGTTTCGGAAAATGGCTTGACCAGATAATGAAATGCCCGCACCTGAAAGCCCTCAAGCGCATGGTCTGTCGAGGTGGTGGTAAAAACCAGAAGGCAGTCCGTATCTGTTTTCCGAAGCTCCCTTGCCGCGTCCATGCCGCTTAAGCCTTCCATGTAAATATCCAGAAATGCGGCGGTAAAGCGCCGCTCTTTTTCTGCCGCCAGAAAAGCTTCGCCGCTGTCAAATTCTAAAAGCTCTGCTTCTGTGCCGCGCTGGCGCAGCTGCCGCGCTAAGCGCTCCTTCAGCAGCGTGCGCTCGGGTTCAAGGTCGTCAACGATCGCAAATCTCATGCTGTACCAAGAAGCCATTGTTATAGCTTCCAACCTCCTTTATAAACTCTTTCATCCTGATTATAGCACAGTTGCACGGTTCTGTCGCAGCAGAAAACGGGATTTCGTGACGGAAACAGTGCTTTCGTGCCAGATACCTTGAAAAGGCCGCGCCTGTCCGTATACTGGAGACAGAAGCCCCCAATAAGGGAAGAAGAGAAAGGAGGAAAGCTGTGTACCGAATCGCCGTGCTGACAAACAGCAGGGCGCAGGAAGCTTTTTTGACAGAGCAGATCTTGCAGTTCTGCGCCGAGCATTGTTTGTTTCCCCAAATGGACTGTTACCACGATCAGGAAAGTTTTTTTAAAACCGCACGCAGCGAGCCGCTGACAAACGCCGTGATCGCCCTGCCGGGTGTCGACGGCTTGAATGCAGTAGAGCATCTGCGCGCGCTTTGTCCCCAAACACGTGTTATCTGGTGCAGCAATCTGGATTTTTCGCTCCATGCCTTCCGGCTGCGTGCAGACTATTTTCTGCTGGAGCCGGTGACCGAAGCCGCCTTGCGGCAGGGTTTTTGCATCTGGCTGGATCAAAAAAATCCGGCAGAGCAGCGCCGACCTGACCGCAACGAACACAACAAGGAGAACGGTTTATGAAAAAGAAAAGGATCATCCATTCTGCGTTAAGCTTGTCGCTGACCGCAGCATTGTGCCTGTCCATGGCCGCCTGCGGCGGTACGCAGACGCCCGCAGACAGCGGCGCAGCTTCGCAGCCCGCTGCACCGTCCGCTGCGGTGCAGCCCTCTTCTGCACAGACGACCTCTGCGGCGCTGCCGGTAAAGGCATTGAACCCCAAGCAGGTGGAGGAAAACCCCTATATGGCCAAGAGCGATGCAAACATTCATCACGACGGCTATAACACCGACTCGACGGATGAGATCCTGCCGCTGGGCATTTATCCCGAGATCAACGTTTCCTACGAGACAACGAATGCAAATGCTTCTCCCGCCATCTATTTTGACAGCTACGGCCATGCTGTTGTGCCGCTGCTGGGCGGCATTGCCATCCGCGACCTGAACGCCGAGGAGACAAAGACGCTCGGCTATTTCTCCCCGAAGAAGCATGACGGCGGCGGGTACGTCATCCAAAGCTCCTATACCTTCATGGACGCGTCCAACCGCATCGTCTGCCCCACGAGCAACAACCATGTGCTGATGCTCCGTGCAACGGACGAAAACGGCAATGTGCTGCCGGAATTTGAAAAGGTGCTGGACATTGATATCAAGGCGGCTGCCGAGGCTGCACTTGGAAAAGAACTGACGCAGAATCTTCTGTCCGTGGTCTTTGACTATGACGGAAACCTCTGGTTTGCAACGGGCGGCTTCCGCATTTACCCGCAGCGTCAGCAGCAGGGCGTCATCGGCTATATTGCCCGTTCTGCCATTGATGCCATCCTGAACGGTGAGCAGGCAGACCTTTCAAAGGCTGTCTTTGTCCACGAGCTGACCCCCGGCGAGGGTGCCGAGAACGGCATCGCCGCCTCCAAGGACGGTGCGGTGATCCTGACCAACCAGAACTGCTATCTTCTGCGCGCAGAAGAAGGCGTAGACGTTGTGTGGTGCACGCCCTATGAGAGCGCAGGCGCAAAGGTGAGCGGCGAAGGCGATAAGACCACCGGCGGCGGTCTTGCATGGGGCGGCGGCTGCTCTCCCACACTGACACCGAACCTTGTGCTGTTCACCGATAATCAGGATACCGTAAACCTTCTTGCGCTCGATATGAAGACCGGCGAGGTCGTGGCAAGCGCCCCGGTGCTGGATGACCTGCCCGAGGGCTATCAGGTGGCCGTTGAAAACTCTGCCATCGTCTATGATGACGGCAATGGCACCGTCAGCACCATCGTCTGCAACTGGTTCGGCGCGGGCAATGCAGGTCTGGCGGACCCCAACAACGACTCCTCCATCCAGAGCTACGCCAATATTTACGACCAGAACTGGCTCATGAAGGGCAACGTCATGATCGCCCCGGGCATTGAGCGCATGGACACCGTAAAGACCGCAAACGGCTACGAGATGAAGAGCATCTGGAGCCGGAACGACCTGAGCGATACTTCCATCCTGAAGCTTTCCACCGCAACGGGCTATATCTACGGCTATGTGCAGGATGTGACCACCGGGATGTGGCAGTACATCATTCTGGACTTTGAAACCGGCGAGACTGTTTTCACGATGGATGTTTCCAACAAGTACGGCTACAACAACATGGCCATTGGAATGTATGCCGGCAACAGCGGCAACGCGCTCTACTGCCCGACAGGCTATCTGGAGCTGCTTCGTCTGCAGGATCGTTTCGTTTATCTGCCCGAAATGCCCTACCGCAAGGTCGATCTTGATCAGGCTGCAAGAAATGTCCTCTCGCAGGAGCAGTTTGCGCAGGACGGCGGCGAAGGCACCGTTGCAAGCTGGCGCAATACGGTGACCGTCCGCAACGTACATCCCAACACCACCGTAGCTTTCCGCATGAATAACCTGTCCGGCAGCACCTCCGGTCTGATCCTCTACGCCTATGGCGCGGACGGCAGGCTGGCAAAGGTCGATTCTGCACTGTGGTCGATCACAGACGAGGACGGCAATGCTGTGACGGAGCTTACCGCCGGTACGCTTTATGAGCTGCGTGTGACTGTTGCCGATGGCGGCGCTCTTGACCTGAGCGAGACGGAAAAGGAGATCAAACTCTCCGTTGTGCTTGGAAAATAAATCCGCTTTGGGCGGCTGAAAAGCATTACACAAACCCCGGAACCTTTTTCGGAGCCGTTATGGCTCAAAAAGGGCTCCGGGGTCCTGTTTTTGCGCGGGAGTGTCTCGTTAAATAATCTACTAGCGGAAAAAACTTGTATCCAACAAAACCCTGTGGTATCCTGAAACAGGAAAGCAAAAAGCAGTGGGCGTGATCGTGGCGCTGTTGGTCAATTATTTCCTGCCGTGGGAGCGGGTGGTGGCCTGCTGGGAAAAGGTCAAGGGACTCTTCCGCCCGCTCGAGCACTCCTGATGGAACACCCCGCGCTGCGGCGGTGTTTTTACAAAATAGCAAAAGGCTGCTGTACAGTGAGATCCTGTGCGGCAGCCTTTTTTCAGGTCTGCTTCCGGTCTGTTACAGCGGTTTACTTTTGGCAGGAGAAATGCTATGATACATCTTAGAAAAAAGCAAGGAGGAACTACGATGGGCATCTCGGGAAATGAATGGGGTTTTCAGGTGGGCAAGCTGCCCAAAGGTGCGCTGGATAAGATCAGCGATGTGCCGGGCGTGACGGTGGGGCACTGCACGCTGGCAGACGGTGTGGTGCAGACCGGCGTAACGGCGCTGCTGCCGCACCCGGGAGATATTTTCCACGAAAAGGTGCTGGCGGCCAGCCATGTTATCAACGGCTTTGGCAAGACCACCGGCCTTGTGCAGATCGACGAGCTTGGCACGCTGGAAACGCCTATTCTGTTTACCAACACCCTCAGTGTGGGCACAGCGCAGACCGCGCTGGTGAAGTATATGCTGGAAAAGAACCCCGATATCTGCGAGACCACCGGCAGCGTGAACCCGGTGGTCTGCGAGTGCAACGACTGCGGCCTGAACGACATCCGGGGACTTCATGTCACCGAACAGCACGTCTTTGCTGCGCTGGCGGACTGCAAGGCAGACTTTGCCGAGGGCGCCGTAGGCGCAGGGCGGGGAATGCGCTGTCACGGGCTCAAGGGCGGCATCGGCTCTGCCTCCCGGGTGGTGGAGCTGGACTGCAAGCAGTACACCATCGGTGCACTGGTGCTCTCCAACCATGCGCTGTTTGACGACCTCATCGTGGCGGGCAAGCCCATCCATACGCTGCTGGACGACAGCATCCCGCCCCACGAGGACAAGGGCTCCATCATCACGGTGCTTGCCACGGATATCCCCCTGAGCGAGCGGCAGCTGCGGCGGTTGTGCCGCCGGGCGCTGGTGGGGCTTTCCCGCACCGGCTCCTACTGCGGCAACGGCAGCGGCGAGATCGTTATCGCCTTTACCACTGCCAACCGGGTGCCGCACTATTCGGACAAGGCGCTGCTGCCCATGACCATGCTGCACGATGATGCCATCAACCCCTTGTTCCGGGCGGTGGCAGAGTGCGTGGAGGAAAGCGTTCTCAGCAGTCTGCTCCATGCCGAGACCGTCACCGGCAGCCATGGCAGGACCTTCCGCAGTCTAACGGAGCTGCTGAGACGGGACGTCTGACGCACCGAAATAAAAAAGCTGCTGTCCCAGCAAAAATGCCCCGGATGCCTTGACAGATGCAGCCGCAGGGCGTATTATTTGGGCGGGAAGGCCGCTGGATGGCGGCTTTTCTCAGAAACGAAAGTTAGCTAATTCTAACTATTGCTTCTGCCCTGCACAGAGGATGTGAAGGAAAAACGATGATCGTCATAAGAAACTGAAAGAAGGTACAAAAATGTTCCAGACAACCGTAGAAGTGGACGGCATGGCCTGTTCCATGTGCGAAGCGCATATCAATGACACGATCCGCAGTGAGTTCCCGGTGGAAAAGGTCTCGTCCTCGCATTCTAAGGGCAGGACCGTGATCCTTTCCAAGGAGCCGCTGGACGAAAAGGCACTCCGCGCCGCCATTGAGGGGACCGGATACCAGGTGGGCGAGATCTGCCGTGAGCCCTACGAAAAGAAGGGATGGTTCGCCTTCTTAAAAAAGTGATAGTTTACGCCTGCACCCCTGCGGGGCAATAGCAACGGTCTGGCTGCCGGTAAAATAAAAATGCAAAGGGAGCTGCTGCACATTATCTGGTGCGGCAGCTTCCTTTTTGTGCGGAGCGCCTATCCCTGACTTTCCTACAAATAAAATAGGAAAATATGAATTTTCTATTGACAATTGCCCGGAAGGAGAGTATACTCCCTTCAAACAACAAAACATACATAACGTGTGGGTTTGTGGAAATAGGAGAGAGTTATGAACAGACGAATGTGTTGTCAGACGAAAACGAGGTAAACCAACAAACAAAAGAAAGGGTAACGTTTTATGTCTGTCGAAATTTTGGATCTGGGCGCGCTGGCGCTCACCGCAGTATTTTTTGCATTGCTGTATTATCTGCACAAGAAAAAGCAGGTTGATTTTGGTGTGCGCACCATCCTTGCCGTGGGTCTTGGCCTGATCGTGGGTCTTGCGTTCAAGGGACACCACACTTACGTAGCAGCCGTAGGTACTATTTACGCCCATGTGGTCTCCGCTGTGGTCATTCCGCTGCTGATCTTCAGCATCATTTCCAGCATCACCAATCTGGGCAATTCCGTCCGCCTGAAGCAGATCGGTCTCAAGACCGTGTTCTTTCTGGTGCTGAACACCTTCATTGCCAGCCTGATCACCCTGATCGCCGGTGTGGCTACTAACATTGGCAGCGGGGTGCAGTATGAACTGGCCACCGATTACACCGCCAAGGAAGTGCCCACCTTTGTGGATACGGTCATCAGCCTGTTCCCGCAGAATCTGGCTGCGCACTGGTCCAACGGCGAGGTGGTGCCCATTGTGGTGTTCTGCATCTCCAGCATCGTGGATATGGCGCGTACCGCTACGAACGTTGTGGGTGCGGCTACCGCCACTACCCTTGTGGCCGCTACCGAAGAGCAGCTGGACACTGCCGTTTACAATGGCACGGTGGAGACGCTCGCGGCAGAAGCCTGAGAGTGACATCAAAAAACTGTTTGCTATAAAAATACAATTTAAAAAGAGAAATCAAGAAAAGCACTGGTTTGCACATGAAAAAGTGAATCGGTGCTTTTTCTTAATAAAAGAAAGAAATAAGATGAAAATATACAGCCAGAATTGAATTAAAAAGGATTTTCAATTGAAACGCTCTTTACATGAAATGTGCTCAAGAGTGAAAATTATACAAAAATCAAGAAAAACTTCCGGCGAAATGTTGGATAAACCGCAGAAATGTGCATTTGACGAGGACAAATTTTCAAAAAACTCTTTTCTTTCGGAAAACACGGATGTATAATGCATCCATAGCACAAGGGCGTGCAAAGTTCCAGAAGGAGGAACGGACATCCCTTGTGTATTTTTAGAACGCAACGCTTTAGCGGACTACAGAACTAAAGCAGTAAAGAGAGGGGAAACATCTATGAGATTTGATCGTCGTATTTCGCGCCGCAGCTTCCTGGCAGCTGCCGGTGTTACCTCCGCAGCACTGGCTCTGACAGCCTGCGGCGGCTCTTCCAGCTCGGTGGCGGCTTCTTCCGCTTCCGGCACTGCTTCCGCTGCAGCTGGCACTGCACAGGGCGGCACCCTGAACATTATGCTGGAGACCGAGGTTCAGTCGCTGGACCCGCAGATCGCCACCGATGGCACCTCCTTTGAGGTCATCGCCGATTACACCGACGGCCTGATGCAGATGGATGCCGACGGCGCAGCAGTTCCCGCCATTGCAGAGACTTATGAGATCAGCGAGGACGGCAAGACCTATACCTTCCACCTGCGGGATGTCAAGTGGTCCAACGGCGATGCCGTTACCGCTGCCGATTTCGTGTTTGGCTGGCAGCGTGCCGTAGACCCCGCCAACGCTTCCGAGTATTCCTATATGCTTTCTGATATCGGTCAGGTGGTCAACGCTGCCGAGATCATTGCCGGCGAAAAGCCTGTCACCGATCTGGGCGTCACCGCAGTGGACGACAAGACGCTGGAGGTCCAGCTGAATGTTCCTGTCAGCTACTTTTTGAGCCTGATGTATTTCCCCACCTTCTATCCGGTCAACGAGGCTTTCTTCAACACCTGCAAGGACACCTTCGGCACCAGCCCCGACACGGTGCTGTCCAACGGCGCTTTCAAGCTGACGGATTACCAGCCGGCTGCTACTGCCTTTACACTGGAAAAGAACCCCGATTACTACGATGCTGCCAAGGTCGCATTGGACGGTCTGGCCTATCAGGTCATCAAGGACAGCCAGCAGGCACTGATGAGCTACCAGACCGGTGCTCTGGATATGACCCTGCTGAACGGCGAGCAGGTGGATCAGGTCAAGGATGACCCCGAATTTACCAGCGTGGGTGCCGGTTACCTGTGGTACATCAGCCCCAACATCGACGGTGTGCCGGAGCTTGCCAACGAGAACCTGCGCAAGGCCATCACCTTTGCACTGGATCGTGACGCCATTACCGGGGACGTGCTGAAGGATGGCTCTGCACCCTGCTACACCGCGGTTCCGCCGCAGTTTGCCACCGGCCCCGACGGCAGCGATTTCAGCGCCGACCAGACCAAGTTTGCAGAGTTCTGCGCTTATGATGCCGACAAGGCCAAGGAGTACTACGAGCAGGCCAAGAGCGAGCTGGGCAAGGACTCCTTCACCTTCAACATGGTGGTGGATGCCGACGACGCACCCCAGAAGGTGGCACAGGTCGTCAAGGAGCAGCTGGAGACCACGCTGGCAGGCTTTACCCTGAACCTGACCGTGGAGCCCAAGAAGCAGCGCGTGCAGGATATGCAGGACGGCAACTTTGAGATCGGCCTGACCCGCTGGGGCCCCGACTACGCCGACCCCATGACCTATCTGGGTATGTGGGTGACCGGCAATTCCAACAACTACGGTCTGTGGAGCGATGCCGACTACGATGCCATCATTGACGAGTGCACCACCGGCGATCTGTGCACCGACCCCGAGGGCCGCTGGGCTGCTTTGTACGAGGCAGAGCAGATCATTCTGGAGCAGGCAGTCATCTTCCCGCTGTACGGCCAGTGCAACGCCGAGATGGTCTCTTCTGCTGTTACCGGTGTGGAGTTCCACCCTGTGGCACTGAACCGCGTGTACAAGAACGCCGCTAAGAGCGTGTAAAACAAAAGCATACTGAACAAGGCCGCACAGTGGCCCGCAAAAAGCCACTGTGCGCCTTTTTGCCATTTGACCTGTACGCGGCAGGAGAACGATTGACCGCGAAAAACGCTTTGGACAAAGGGGGTCCACCCGACGTGAAAAAGTACACACTCAAGCGAATCCTGACCTCGCTGTTCACGCTGCTGGCAATTTTGCTGGTGCTGTTCATCCTGATGCAGCTGATGCCCGGCTCGCCCTTCAATGATGAAAAGCTGACGCCCGATATGCGGGCAGCCCTATATGCAAAGTACGGCCTTGACCAGCCCATCTATATCCAGTTCTTCCGCTATGTGGGCAATATGCTCCGGGGCGATCTGGGTGTCAGCTACAATATCTCCAAAAATACGCCCATCTCCCAGCTCATCCAGTCCCGTCTGCCCATCTCCATTCAGGTGGGCGGCATGGCGGTCACGCTGGGTGCCATCGTAGGGCTGGTGCTGGGCATCCTCGCCGCCTTAAAGCGGGATACCGTGGTGGACACCATTGCTACCATCATCTCGGTCATCGGCGTATCGGTGCCGTCCTATGTGTTCGCACTGGCGCTGAGCTACACCTTCGGCTTCAAATTCCGCTGGTTCCCCATGCTGTTTTCCGCCAAGGACATCTTTGGCTCCAGCGTGCTGCCCAGCATTTCGCTTTCCATGTTTACCATGGCATCCATTGCCCGCTTTACCCGCAGTGAGATGATCGAGGTGCTGGATTCCGATTATATGCTGCTGGCTGAGAGCAAGGGCATTTCCGGCCCGGCGCTGATCTTCCGCCACGCGTTGCGCAACGCCCTGATCCCCATCATCACGGTGCTGGCACCGCTGATCGTGGATCTGATGACCGGCTCGCTGGTGGTGGAAAAGATCTTTGCCATCCCCGGCGTGGGCAGCCTGCTGGTGACAGCCATCCAGTCCAACGATTACAACGTGGTCATTGGTCTGAGCTTTATTTACAGTGCCATGTACATTGGCATCATGCTGGTCGTTGACCTGCTGTACGGCATCATCGACCCGCGCATTCGTTTGGCAAAGGGGGACGACTAAATGGCAGAAAAAGCGATCCGGCTGGGCGGCGAATCCACCGCCGATGCCATTGTCAGCACCGTGGATGCAATGTACACGGAGCACACCTTTGCGGAAAAGGATTTTGCCCTCAAGCACAATGAGGACGAGATCAGCGTGGATACCAACTTTGCGGCGCAGAACTTCTGGAAGGAAGCGCTCATCCGCTTTTTCAATAAAAAGAGCGCCGTGCTGGGGCTTGTCCTCATTGTGGTCATCGTGCTGCTGGCCGTTTTTGGCCCGGGCATGAACAGCTACACCTACTCCGGGCAGGATCTGAGCCAGAAAAACTTTGCGCCCCGTGTGCCGGGCATTGAGCAGTTCGGCATTCTGGACGGCAGCGAGAAGATGAGCACCACCACCGGCACCAAGGTGACCAACGCCTATCAGGAAAAAGACAAGCTGGACGTCTACTACTGGTTCGGCAGCGACTTGTACGGCCGCGACATCTGGACCCGCACATGGGAAGGCGCGCGCGTCTCCCTGATCATCGCGGTGGCTGCTGCGATCATTGATATGGTCATCGGCATGAGCTACGGCCTGATCTCGGGCTACTTTGGCGGCAGGGTGGATATGGTGATGCAGCGCTTTCTGGAAGTAGCCAACGGCATTCCCCGGCTGGTCATCGTCACGCTGCTGCTGCTGGTATTGCAGCCCGGCATGGTGACCATCATCTTTGCCCTGATGCTGACCGAGTGGGTGGGCATGAGCCGCATCGCCCGCGCCGAGATGCTCAAGCTGAAGGATCAGGAGTTCGTTCTGGCGTCCCGTACGCTGGGCGCAGGCAGCTTCTTCATCATCTTCAAAGAAGTGCTGCCCAACATCATCGGACCCATCATCACGCAGGTCATGTTCAGCATCCCCACCGCCATCTTCACCGAGGCGTTCCTCTCCTTCGTGGGTCTGGGCATCCCGGTGCCGCAGTGCTCGCTGGGTTCTCTGATCAGCGAGCTGTACAACAGCTTTACCACCCATCCGTATCAGATCATCCCGCCCATCGTGGTCATGAGCCTGCTGATGCTCAGTTTCAATCTGGTAGCGGACGGCCTGCGCGAGGCGCTGGACCCCAAGATGAAGAGTATGTAAGGAGGAACACCCCATGCCTGAAACGAAAAAAGAACAGGTCTTGTCGGTGCGAGACCTTGATATCACCTTTAAGACCACCGCAGGCCCGGTGCACGCCATCCGCGGCGTGAACATCGACTTGTACAAGGGCGAGACGGTCGCACTGGTAGGCGAGTCCGGCTCCGGCAAGTCCGTGACCATGAAAGCCGCCATGGGCATTTTGGCCAAGAACGCCACCGTGAACAGCGGCAGCATCCAGTTCAGCTACCACCATGCCGACGGCAGCCCGGAGACCGTGGACCTGCTGCAAAAGGATAAAAAGTGGATCCGCCGCCACATCAACGGCAAGCGCATCGCCATGGTGTTCCAGGATCCCATGACCAGCCTTGATCCCACCATGACCATCGGCAAGCAGATCATGGAGGGAATGCTCTGGCACTTCAAGATGCCCAAGGCGGAGGCCTACAAAAAGGCACTGGAACTGCTGGAAGAGGTGGGCATCACCGATGCCGAGAAGCGGATGAAAAACTACCCGCACCAGCTGTCCGGCGGTATGCGCCAGCGCGTGGTCATTGCCATTGCGCTCTCCTGCGACCCCGACCTGCTCATCTGTGACGAGCCCACCACCGCGCTGGATGTGACCATTCAGGCAAAGATTCTGGAGCTGATCCGCCGCATCCAGAAGGAGCGCGGCATCTCGGTCATCTACATCACCCACGACCTTGGCGTTGTGGCAAAGGTGGCAGATTATGTGGATGTGATGTACGCCGGCAAGATCGTGGAGACCGGCACCATTGACGAAATTTTCTACGACCCCAAGCACCCCTACACATGGGGTCTGCTGTCGGCCATGCCCGACCTTGACACCGCCGATGACCGTCTGTATACCATCCCCGGCTCGCCGCCGAACCTGCTGCACGAGAAGCCCGGCGATGCCTTTGCACCCCGCAACCGCTTTGCACTGAACATCGACGACGAGATCGACCCACCCATGTTCAAGATCAGCGATACCCACTATGCGGCAACATGGCTGCTGGACCCCCGTGCCCCCAAGGTGGAGATGCCGCCGGAGCTCAAGGAGCGCATTGCCCGCATGAAAGCAGAAGCAAAAAAGATCGAGGAGGCGGAATAAATGGCAGCACAGAGCACGACCCCGCTGCTGAAGGTCGAAGGGCTGAAGCAGTATTTCCGCGTCAACAAAAACTTTACGGTCAAGGCGGTGGACGATGTCAGTTTTGAGATCTACCCCGGCGAGACTTACGGTCTGGTGGGCGAGTCCGGCTCGGGCAAATCCACCATCGGCCGCAGCATCATCCGTCTGTACGACCCCACTGCGGGCAAGATCACCTTTGACGGGCAGGATATCAGCGGCCGTCTGACCCATGCGCAGAATAATACCCTGCGCACCCAGATGCAGATGATCTTCCAGGACCCCATGGCATCTCTGAACCCCCGCAAGAAGGTGGAGGATATCATCGGCGAGGGGCTGGATATCCACCATCTATGCAAAACGCAGGCAGAGCGCCGCGAAAAGGTGGAAAAGATCCTTGCCAAGGTCGGCCTTGCCCCGGAGCACGCCGAGCGTTACCCCCACCAGTTCTCCGGCGGTCAGCGCCAGCGCGTGGGCATTGCCCGCGCCCTGATCATGAACCCCAAGCTCATTATTGCGGATGAGTGCATCTCGGCACTGGATGTGTCCATTCAGGCACAGGTGGTCAACCTGATGAAGGATATCCAGCAGGAGACCGGCACGGCCTATCTGTTCATCGCCCACGACCTGTCCATGGTCAAGTACATCTCCGACCGCATCGGTGTGCTGCATCTGGGCCACCTGCTGGAAACGGGCACCACCGAGGAGATCTTTGAGCACCCCATCCACCCCTACACCCGGAGCCTGCTGTCGGCCATTCCGCTGCCGAACCCGGTGGTGGAAAAGCGCCGCGTGGCGGAAACTTATGACTATGCCACCTCCGGCATCGACTATTCCAAGGGCACCAGCCACCATGTGGAGGGCAGCCATTACGTCAAGTGTACGGACGAAGAATTTGCCAAGTGGTGCAAATAAGACCTGACAGGCCGCAGAAAGCCGCCTGATCTCCCTACAAAAAGAACACCCCCGGCAGCGGCTGCAGCTGCCGGGGGTGTTCTGCTTACCTTTTTTTGCAGACTTCTGCAAGAGCCAATTTACACAAAAAGTGCGGGGCGCAACGGCGTTTCTTGTCTTGTTATGCTTCCTTGCTTTTATCCAGCGCATCGAACTGCTGCAGGATCTGGGGGTCTTTCAGCTTGATGACCTTGCCGGAGAGGTAGTGCAGGGTGTTTTCCTCCGGCACATCCAGAAAGCTGATGCGCACCGCGCACAGCGCCTGCGTTTTGGTGCCGGTGCGCTCGTTCATCTTGCGGTTGCCGTATTTGATATCGCCCAGCACCGGCTTGCCCAGATAGGCCAGATGTGCACGGATCTGATGGGTGCGCCCGGTGACAAGGCCGATCTTGCACAGGGCAAAAGGGCCTGCGGTGCGCAGCACGTCCACGTCCGTGATGATCTGCTTGCGGCGCTCGTCCTGCGATTGATGGGCGTGGATGCTGACCTTGTTGTTCTTCTCGTCGTGCTCCCACCATGCGGTGAACCGCCCGGACTGCG
>ERZ791815.106-NODE-106-length-93043-cov-19.707392_pt1 | contig 93043 bp, 82 predicted proteins | sample MGYA00510302_ERZ791815 | MGnify/ENA primary metagenome ERZ791815 (study PRJEB30046, sample SAMN00791995) | human gut metagenome | study: EMG produced TPA metagenomics assembly of the A metagenome-wide association study of gut microbiota in type 2... | reverse complement strand
ATGTGGCTGTGAATTCCGTTGCCTGACTGAAGCGTTGGTAACCCGGTGTGGCCAACCGCAACATGATTTCTCCGAATGTGACTACTTTTTTGCTCATATAGCTTTCAAATAGATATGATTAATTAAAAATTAAAGAATTTTTTTGCATTATAATAGCTAATATCTTCTATCATCTGATTTACCCGATCCATCTCTGAAACAGGAATCTCTCCGTTTTCGACATCTTTACCCACCAAATTACATAAAGTACGACGGAAATATTCATGACGAGGATAAGAAAGGAAACTACGTGAATCGGTAAGCATACCTACAAAACGGCTCAACAATCCTAACAAAGAAAGAGCATTCATTTGCTTTTCCATACCATCTTTTTGATCAAGGAACCACCATCCGGAGCCAAACTGTATCTTTCCCGGAATAGTACCATCCTGAAAATTTCCCAGCATGGTAGCTATCACCTCATTAGCACATGGATTTAAATTATATAAAATCGTCTTTGTCAGTTTTCCCTTAGTATTTAAACGATCCAAAAATTTGGACATTGCTTTAGCTGTCGTAAATTCTCCGATAGAATCAAAACCGGTGTCAGGACCTAATAACTTAAACATTTTTGTATTATTATTTCGAATAGCCCCGTAATGAAATTGCTGAGTCCACCCCTTTTCATAATCCATTTCACCAAATTCAACCAACATTGCCGATTTGAATTTCAGAATCTCCTCGCGAGTCAGTTCTTTTCCTCCGTAAACCTTATTGAAAATAGCCTTGATTTCTGCATCAGTATAGTCTTCAGCATAAAATTCTTCTATACCATGATCCGAAAGTTTACAACCCTGTTCCGCAAAAAAGTCATGGCGCTTACGCAATGCGGCAATCATATCGTCAAAAGTAGAAATTGCAATACCGCTTACTTCAGACAATTTCTCTATATAAGCACGAAAATCTGCAGGAATCTCCACCGCCATGGCTTTATCAGGACGCCAAGTCGGAAGCATTTTAATCTCAAAGCCACTTTCACGAGTTTTAATATGATATTCAAGTGAATCTACAGGATCATCAGTCGTACATACAACCTCAACACGATAACGGCGCATCATCCCTCGAGCAGAATATTCAGGCAAAGCTAACTTAGCATTACATTCATCATAAATTTCACGGGCAGTTTTAGGATTCAGCACTTTATCGATACCAAACGCAGTTTTCAATTCTAAATGAGTCCAATGATAAAGAGGATTACGCATTGTATAAGGAACTGTTTCTGCCCATTTCTCAAATTTCTCCCAATCAGAAGTATCTTTTCCCGTACAATAGCGTTCTTCTACCCCATTGGTACGCATAGCACGCCATTTATAATGATCTCCACCCAACCAAATTTCGGTTAACGATTTGAACTTATGATCATCTGCAACCATTTGCGGAATCAAATGGCAATGATAATCGATAATCGGCATTTTTGCCGCATGTTCATGATACAATTTCTGTGCAGTTTCCGTTTGCAACAAGAAATTTTCATCCATAAAGTTTTTCATAATAGAGAATTTTTAAATAATGTATAATGCAAAAAACGACATATCAAATTGAAAGCACAGTCCTATCAAACAAATTCCGTGTTCGGGCACGAAATTACATTTTTTTTTTGAAATACAAAAATATTCTGTATATTTGCAGATGAAATTACAAATCATAAACCGTGTGCACACACGAATAATAATATATAAGCAACATGAAAAACTTACCGGATAAAATACGAATCAAAGATATTGCCCGTTTAGCCAATGTATCTACCGGGACAGTCGATCGTGTATTACATAACCGAGGTGAAGTTTCGGCCAAAAGCCGTGAAAAAGTTGAAAAAGTTCTCAAAGAGATAAATTATCAACCCAACATTTATGCGTCAGCTCTCGCTTCAAAAAAAAGATATACATTTGTTACATTATTACCGGAATCTAACGAGGGAGAATATTGGAGCGATATAAAAAAAGGAGTAGATCAGGCTGCACACGAGTTTCTGGATTTGAATATCTCTGTAGAACAGGTATTTTTCAATCAATATGATAGCGCATCGTTCGAAAAAGCAATACAAACAGCCCTAAAGTTAACTCCGGATGCGGTTCTACTTGCTCCGATATTTAAAGAACAAGCCATTTCGTTAGCAAAACAATTAGAGATTCAAGAAATTCCATACGTTCTTATCGATTCAGATATGGAAGAAATACATCCTCTTGCCTATTTCGGAATGGATTCTTTACAAAGCGGTTATCTTGCAGCCAAATTATTATTAAGCGATGCTTCTCCAAACTCGGAAATTGCGATCTTTCAAGTTTACAGATCCGGAAATAAAGGTTCTAACCAAACAGAACTACGAATAAATGGATTCAAACGGTATATAGAAGAACACCTTCCGACAGCCAAATTGTTTCCTATTAAAATATATGCTCAAGATCATATTCGCAATCCTGAAATTATAAAAGATTTTTTCAAACAACATCCTCATATACGAGAAGCGATAACATTCAACTCAAAAGTATATCTGATTACGGAATATCTGGAGAAAATGAATATCTCAGGTATAAAATTTATAGGATATGACCTACTACAAAAAAATGTCAAAGCCCTGAAATCGGGAAAAGTCAATTACCTGTTAGCCCAACGTCCCGAAATCCAAAGTTATAGAGGGATGAAAGCCTTATGTGAATATAAAATATTCAAAAACGAAATAAAACGAAAAAATTTCATGCCGATAGATATTCTGACAAGTGAAAATATCGACTTCTACCTTGATTTTCAATCAATATAAATTAATTAATAACAACCTAATAATTTTATCTTATGAAACAGCTCAACAGAACCAATGTCCAAGCAAACAAGTATCCTGAACGAATCATACAGTTCGGTGAAGGTAATTTTTTACGTGCCTTTGTCGATTGGATTATCTTCAACATGAATCAAAAGGCCGGATTCAACAGCAGCGTGGTTATCGTCCAACCTCTCGAAAACGGTATGGTCAATTCCCTTAATGAACAAGACGGTTTGTATCATGTTAATTTACAGGGGTTACAGAACGGTAAAGAAGTGGACAGCATTCAGTTGATCGATGTGGTGAGCCGGGGATTGAATCCTTATGCGCAATATGATGAGTTTTTGAAACTGGCCGAGATTCCTGAGATGCGTTTCGTCATTTCAAATACTACCGAGGCCGGAATCGCTTTTGATCCTTCTTGTAAACTGGAGGATGCGCCGGCTAAATCTTATCCGGGAAAATTGACGCAACTTCTGTTCAATCGTTTCAATGTGTTTAATGGTGCTATGGACAAGGGGCTGATTATTTTTCCGTGCGAACTGATTTTCGATAACGGAAAGGTGTTGAAAAAGTGTATCGATCAATATATCGAGCTATGGAATCTCGGGGAGGATTTTAAACATTGGTTCGATTCGGCTTGCGCCGTTTACTGTACGCTTGTGGATCGTATTGTACCGGGGTATCCGCGCGATTCGATCGGTCAAATTCTCGACCGGATCGGGCTGGATGATAAGTTGGTTGTTAAAGGTGAGATTTTTCATTTATGGGTTATCGAAGCTCCGAAAACGGTAGAGAAAGAGTTTCCGGCAGACAAGGCTGGTTTGAATGTTTTATTTGTTCCCTGCGAAAAACCTTATCATGACCGGAAAGTGACTTTGCTGAACGGGCCTCATACGGTTTTGTCTCCGGTGGGATATCTGGCGGGACTGGATACGGTGAAGGAATGTTGTGATGATCCGGTTATCGGACGGTTCGTGAAGAAAGTGATGTTTGATGAGTTGCTTGAGACTCTTGACCTGCCGAGGGTGGAGTTGACTCAATTTGCCGATGCTGTCCTGGAACGTTTCCGGAATCCGTTTGTTAAGCATTTTGTAACCAGCATCATGCTTAATTCTTTTCCGAAGTTTAAGACTCGGGATTTGCCGGGATTGAAAATTTTCCTGGAACGCAAAGGGGTACTGCCTTCGGGGCTGGTTTTAGGCTTAGCAGCTATCGTCACTTATTATAAGGGTGGTAAACGGGGAAAAGACGAGATCGTGCTTAAGGATGACCCTGTGATTATAGAATTATTGAATAATCTTTGGGCTGACGGATCTCCTATAGATGTTGCTAAGGGGGTGTTAGGTGCTGAATTTATCTGGGGGGAGGATTTAAATTTGATTCCGGGGTTGACTGACAGGTTGACTGATTATATCCGAATGATTCAAGATAAGGGCATGATTGAGACTGTTAAATCTATTCTTTAATATGGGATTGAAATTTTTAAAAATAAATCCGGATGATAATGTTGCCGTGGCCATAGTTCCCTTGAAGAAAGGGGAGTGTATTTCGGTGGATGGAAAGGAGATTTTCTTGCAAGAAGATATTCCGGCCGGTCATAAAGTAGCACTTAAAGATTTTGCCGAGAACGAGGATATTATTAAATACGGATATGCTATCGGGCATGCTCGTTGTGCAATCATTAAAGGGGCTTGGGTTAATGAAAGGAATATCAAAACGAATCTGGAGGGGTTGCTGGAGTATTCGTATTCTCCTAAGTGGGCGGAACTGAATATTCCGAACAGGAATCTTTCTTTTATGGGGTATCGTCGTAAAAGTGGCGAGGTCGGTATCCGGAATGAAATTTGGGTGATTCCTACGGTCGGGTGTGTTAACGGGATTGTTAACCGGCTGGCTGATTCTCTACGTCGGGAGACCGGGGAGGCAAATGTCGATGCGATAGTTGCCTTTCCTCATAATTATGGATGTTCTCAACTGGGGAATGATCATGAGAATACTCGCAAAATATTACGGGATATGGTAATGCACCCGAATGCCGGGGCGGTTCTGGTCGTCGGGCTGGGATGTGAGAATAATCAATTAAGTGCTTTTAAGGATTTGTTGGGCGAGTATGATGCCGAGCGTGTCCGTTTTATGGAGTGCCAGAAGGTTGATGATGAGTATGAGGAAGGCTTGGATATCTTGAGACAGTTATACGATATCGCCTCTCAGGATGTAAGAGTGGAAGTTCCTTTATGTGAACTGAAGGTGGGATTGAAATGTGGTGGATCGGATGGGTTTTCCGGGATTACGGCGAATCCTCTTTTGGGGGTATTTTCTGATTTTCTGGTTGCTCAGGGGGGGACTTCGGTTCTTACCGAAGTGCCTGAGATGTTCGGTGCTGAAACGATTTTAATGAACCGCTGTGAAACACCGGAATTATTCGATAAAACGGTGCATCTTATCAATGATTTTAAGGCTTATTTCCTGGCGAATAATCAACCGGTTTATGAGAACCCGTCACCGGGAAATAAAGCGGGAGGCATATCTACTCTTGAGGAAAAATCTCTGGGATGTACTCAGAAATGCGGAAAATCGCCGGTAAAGGATGTTTTGATGTATGGGGAGCGTATTCTTTCCAAGGGGCTGAACCTCCTGAGTGCTCCGGGGAATGATCTGGTGGCGGCTACGGCCTTAGCTTCTGCAGGATGCCAGTTGGTGCTTTTTACTACGGGGAGGGGGACGCCTTTCGGTTCTTTTGTCCCGACCATGAAAATTGCAACGAACAGCAATCTGGCCGAGAAAAAACCGGGATGGATCGATTTTAACGCCGGACCGCTTGTTGAGGACGATCCTATGGAGGATGTGGCCGAACGGTTTATTCGTTTTGTTATCGATGTCGCAAGCGGTAGGCGTGTAAACAATGAATTGAACGGATTCCGGGAAATCGCTATTTTTAAGTCCGGGGTGACTTTATAATTTGAAATGTTCCCCGAATATATTGTAGTTAATTTTCGAGGACATTTCTAATTATTTTTTCTCCGTTAAATCCTTATTTTTATCTGTCTGGCTGTTTTTTCAATAAAATATATACAGTCAGACACTTATTTTTATCTCAAAATAATAGGATAAAAACGCAAAATAAAGCGAATTTGAGTATTCTCACTGACGGTCAGAGAGTTTGGCTTCGGATGACACAAAATGACATAATGACGGGAAAACGGATTTAGGCAGATTGCAGAAATAGATGCACTTCCAAATCATTACCCGACACCAAATGCACATTTAACACTAACGATCTCTATTTCTGCGTTCTGCGTAGATTTACATTCTGCCTTTGCAACTCCCATAAACTAATTTTGCACCAAACAAAAAGAATGATTATGCGGAGCACTTTCAAGACAGTTCTATGTAAACGGAAGCAAAAAGAAGAACGGAATTGTCTCCATCATGGGACGGGTTACAATCAACGGGACTATTGCAGCAACAGATTGAGAGGCAGCAGGAGGAACACCAACGGCAGCTTATGGAACTGCAAGCCAAGCACCGCAGGAAATTGTCGGACAAGGAAGCGGAACAGCAAAAGAAAGTGTCATTCTTGAAATCCATTATCCAAAAAGCCCAAAAGTGGTTTCCGCTGTTCCAAGAACTGGTGTACATGGAGAAGTTCTGCCTTAAAGTCGGCTTCAACGAGCGGCAGACCGCCACGCTCATTAGTGGCAAACCATTGTTCTACGAGGGTGAACTCTATTCGGAGGAGCACAAGCGGAAGTTCACGACCGAAAGGGCTGGCTTCCAAGTGGTGAAAGACCCGAAAGACAGGTCTAAACTCGCACTTGCTATTAACGGGCAACTGATTGACGAATGGTTCAAAGAGCAATTCAACAGGCTGTTCTCATCCATTAGGAGGACTGTCGAGCCGCTTAGGAAAGGTAAGGGCATGGGATTATAAACAATGCCAACGGGAGGATAGCAAGTTTGTGTTTCGGGCATACTGAAACAGGTTGTCGTCCTCCCGTTAATCATAATAGTTTACATTACATATTTGCACTTAATCTAACTTTTTCTCATGCAGCCACTCTTTTAGAAGTTCCGCTACCTCCACATTGTTCAAGTCGGACATGGGGAAGTGCGTGTTGCCGTACAAACCCAATTCAGGCAGGTGGACAACCGTAACATCTCCACCCAATTTGTTCAGCATTTCCGCCCATTGACGCATCAGATGCAAGCGTCGAGTCCATTCATAGATTTCGGGACGTTCGTCCGTCTCGGGCAGGTTGTCGCCATAATACACCACAATAGGAATTTTGGTGTACTCCATGAAAGTCTCCATAGGTACTTCAATGCCTTCCATTTTCTTGGAAAGGGTCAGAATTTTACCTTCTTCAGGCACTTGCCCTTTGGGGAAGGGAATACCTCCGCCTGGTTCGTAGGACACGATGCCTTTGATGTTCTTCGTCTTCAGCAACGTCTGCCAACCTACCGGTCCGCCTTGCGAATGGGTAACGAATACGGCAGGACCTATCTTGTCAAATAAAGCGGCGTAAGCATCTGAATACACATCAAAGTCCACTGTGCCGAGCGTAGGTGTCATTTGCCGAAAATATTGGTTTAGTGTTTCGGGGGCGTGACTGAACTGTACATCGTCAAAGTAATTAGGATAGATGCCCACGCGGAAGCGGTTGAACCAAACTTCTTCGTCAAAGGTCGGGGTAATAGTGACAGTCTCCGTGCCTCGTCCGGCATTACCACGCCGGGGCTGGTCTACCAAATAGACCGAAAAGCCTTTGCGCAGGAAAATGTTTTGAAACCCCTCACGTCCGTCCGGAGTAGTTTCCCAAGTCTTAGAGAACTGCCCCACGCCGTGAGCAAAGACCAGCGGATATTTCCGCGCATTGACAGGCTTTTGATAGAACACATAGGCATGGTCTCCGTGATATTGACGTCCTAAAGAATCGGTCAGGACTGTCCCACCCACGGCAAAGCTACCTTGTTCAGCTATTTTAAGTACATTTCTATCCGAACAGCCCATAAATAGAACTACGCCAATTATAAATATCGCTATCCGTTTCATTTCAGTTCTGTACTTTTGATTCCTGCAATGCGTCATAACGACTTCCCGTAACGGGAATAGCAGAAACGGCAGTCTCCAATTCCTGCATCTCTTCAGTTGTTAAAGCGATGTCCGCCGCACGCAGGTTTTCTTCGAGGTGCGACAGCTTGGTAGTACCGGGGATGGGCACGATAAAATCCCCCTTGTGCATCAGCCATGCCAGTGCAATCTGTACCGGAGTATAGCCGCGCGTACGCCCGAAGGAGTTTAGTACCTCTACAATGCGCAGGTTCTTGCGGATGGCTTCGGGTTGGAAACGGGGCAATGTCTGACGGTTGTCGTTGGGACTGAACTGTGTGTATTCATTGATTAGTCCTCCGAGGAATCCCCGATTTATAGGGCTGTATGGGACAAAACCGATACCCAGTTCGCGGCATAATGGCAGCACGCTATCTTCCACTGTGCGGTGCATCAGGTGGTATTCGCTTTGTATGGCGGTAATGGGGCAAATGGCATGGGCACGGCGGATGGTATCTGCGTTCACTTCACATAGACCAAAATGCTGCACCTTGCCCTCTTTAATGAGTTGGGCTACTGTCTCTGCCACGGTCTCTATCGGCGTGTTCGGGTCACTACGATGCTGATAAAACATAGCAATGCTCTCCACGCCAAGGCTGCGGAGGGAGTTCTCGCATACCTTGCGGATATTGGCAGGGCTACTGTCTTCTTCCGTCTTTACCTGCACACCGTTCACATACTTATGTCCGAACTTGGTAGTAACATTCACCTTATGTGTATAGCCTTTTAGAGCCTTACCCATCAATCTTTCATTAGTGAAAGGTCCGTAACTTTCGGCTGTATCAAACAGCGTAACGCCACGGTCGATGGCTTCATGCACCAAGCGGATAGCCGCTTGCTCGTCGGGATGTTCGCTGCGGTGGTAGTTCAATCCCATGCAGCCGAAACCCATCGCCGAAACTGTAAATGATGCACTGCCGCTACCTAAGGTGCGTTGCTCGCTGATACTTGCCATGCTTGAAGCACCTTCAGACTTGCCCGTTATCATCCGTTCTGCGGCATGGACCCGTTCCAACGTAGGAACTATGTACATTGCCGCCCCTGCCAATGCTGTCCGTTTCAGGAAACTGCGGCGGTCAATGCCGTCTATGTTGTTCTGTTGCTTTTCCATTGTAATATCTATTTTTAAATACATTCGTTTGGTTGTTGCAAAATTACGCCGTTGTTTTCATCTGACCTGTATCAAAAGCACGGATAGAAAGACCAATTTTATCTGTTGGGATTAAGCTTGTCACTTTAATCCATGAAATTGATAATAAAAAAGATAGTTTTGATACATCTGGTCTTGCCTTTATACCCTACCTTTGCAAAAAATCATTTCTGTAAAAAGCACTTAAAAAGCAAATACATGAGTAATATAATGAATATTGATAGCGTACAGCAATATAATGATTACTTCGGTATAGACACTTTGCATCCATTGGTAACAGTCATTGAGGGATGTAAGGGTAAACCTATTCATTTCTGTAAGAAGCTCTATAATATATATGCTATCCTTATCAAAGACACAGATTGCGGCAATTTGAAATACGGGCGTAGTATTTACGATTACCAACAAGGTGCAATGCTTTTCCTCGCTCCGGGACAAGTCATGGGGTCGGAAGATGATGGGAAGCTACATCAGCCCGGAGGCTGGATGCTGGCATTTCATCCTGAATTTTTATGCGGTACACCGTTGGCGCGTAGTATAAAAGACTATTCCTATTTCTCGTACAACGCCAACGAAGCCCTGCATCTTTCCACAACCGAGCGACAAACAATTATCGGCTGTATGGAGAAAGTTCGGGAGGAACTGCAAAGTCCCGTTTTTGACAAGCATAGTAAATCGCTTATCATGGATAATATCAAGCTCCTACTTGATTATTGCATCCGTTTCTACGACCGCCAATTCATTACCCGTGAAAACCTGAACAGCGACATACTGTCCCGCTTTGAGACATTGTTGGATGACTATTTTCATTCCGACAGATTAACTGCCAACGGTCTGCCCACCGTACAGTACTGTGCCGACGAACTTTGCCTTTCAGCAAATTACCTGAGTGACTTGCTACGAAAAGAAACAGGTATGTCTGCCATGAAGCACATCCAACAGAAAACATTGGAAACAGCGAAAGAACGGGTATTCAATACACAGAAATCTATCAGTGAGATTGCATACGAATTAGGATTTGCCTATTCGCAGCATTTCAGTCGTTGGTTTAAGAAACAGACCGGATATACACCGAACGAGTATAGGACGCAAGCATGATATATGGGAATAATATAATTAAATAGCAGTTGTGCTTTTTTCTTTTAAGAATATGCATTACCTTTGTACAACAAGAGTTGTTTGACAGAAATAAATTGCATATCGCAGAAATAGCGACTGTTTCCAAGTCATTACCTTTGAAAAAAGCTCATAAATAGCTTATTTCTAATATATTCCTATTTGAACATCGTTTTTTATCCAGAACGACAGTTTATAACTTTCTCATTTTAGGTAATATCGCTACTTCTCTCCAATTATGCTTTTTCAAATCTACACAACCATTTTTTTTGAAAGTTATACCCTCTTTTTCAAGTAAATTCCGTTGTTCTTCCCAGCCGGGAACTAGCCGTCCCTGACTGTTTATTACCCGATGACAAAATGGATGCAATTCTTTCGGAGCTCGAGACATCGCCTGCCCCACCATACGAGAACACTGAGGCTTTCCCAATAGTCGGGCTACCTGACCATATGTCACAACACTTCCCCGAGGTATTTCCTTTATAATATCATAAACACCGATAATAAATTCATTTTTATTCATCTTCGAATTCGATAGACATTATTTTAGAGACAAAAATAATATCAGAATTTTTATGAAGAAGAACTTTGTAAGGCAAAAATAAAATCATAAACTTAATTTATAATGCAAATGGAAAATCTTAATTTTTATATTCTTACAGGAGGACCAGGTAGTGGAAAATCGACCGTGCTCAAACTATTATCAGATATGGGGTATCTGACCGTTGAAGAAACTGGAAGAAATATCATTCAAAAACAAATAAAAAGCCTCGGAGATGCCGTCCCATGGAATAACGTCACCCGTTATGCACGACTCATGTTTTTGCATGCGATCACCGATTTCGAAGAACTTGTTCATGTTCAAAAAACATGTTTCTTTGATAGAGGCATACTCGACATTTTAGGTTACCGCCGATTAATAAATATTCCCATAACTACTTCATTAAAAAAAGCGGCACACGAATATAGATATAATCCGAAAGTCTTTCTATTTCCCCCATGGGAAGAAATTTATACGAATGATACCGAACGAAAGCAAGACTTCAAAGAAGCCGAACGCACATATCATACCCTAAAAAACGTATATGAAGAATTTGGATACCAAACAATTATCGTTCCTCGTCTAATACCGGTAAAGCGGGCTCAATGGATTGTCGAAAACCTCAACAAACACATTTTTTAAACACTTATTTATTAGCAACATGTACAACTAAGGCCGTCTTTACACCTTTTTTTAGATGGACTTTTCTTGCAATATTTTCCAAAGACGAAGGCTCTGTATATGCTTTTGTAGATATACTTGCGATTCCATCCCTGACAATCAATGTCAAAGTCTGATCTATATCAGAACGCAATACACATCTTATTTGCCTCCGAGCCATATCCCAATCCAAATTTTCTACAATAACCCGATTACGTCCTCTGATTCCCGATACCGAACCTTTCGACAAAGAAGGCGGTAACGCCGGCAACAACTCCAATTGCTCCGGCATAGATGAAACAAGCATCTCCAATATTATGGAAGGCAAAGAATTACATACATCTGTACAAAAAATAGCATGTTTTTCATTATGAGACGATGCGAGTGTACTATAATAAAAGCCATTACGTGTAAGACTGAGTAATTTATCTTCTAGGGCTTTCCCGTTTTTAAGTCCGGCGGCAATCAATGCCCTATGTAACAAATCATGGCCTTGCCGTGCTTCAAAACGATCTTTCAATTCAAAAGTTCTGACAGCAGCATCAAACAACCGTTTATCATTCTCAGGCGTTATTTCCCGATAAGGCCATATCATCATCAATTGACTCGAATGACGATGCTGATAGTTATCTTTTAAACCCGGCCACGACCACTCCTGCAAAGCTCCGTCCGAATTAATCAAATACGGAGGTAACTTCTCTAATATTCCACTCCAAATCTCCACCCCTTCTTTTTTCCCCAGAATTCGACAGGACTCCAATAAAGCCGATAATGCGAACTTTGCACCGGATATATCAAAGTTAGAATTATTCAACAACGAAACTTTAAGATTAGACGGCTGATTTTCGGGAGAAACAGAACCGGCAAATATATATCTACCATTCGCATCGACATGTGTCAAAAAGTCTTCATAAAAATGGCCTAATTCTTTCAACATCGGATATAACCGCTTTTCAAGGAAGTCGGTATCTCCCGTCACCAAAAAATATTCCCAAAAGGGATATAATAGCCAAGGTTCTTCTCCCGTTGCATATTGATACGGATAATAGTCATTTATACCCGCCATCAATCCACTCTGCTGTCCCGGCGTATTACCACAAGCCAGTAGTCCCCGACAGCCGAGCAAATTTCGAGCATTTAAACGGAAATCATCTCTCCACGCCTCATTGATTTTGAAATAACCTTCCATCGCCTCAGGCATAGCTGCAATATTCCCACTGCTTACCTGTAAATTGAGATTAGCATCCAAATGATAAAAACCGCCCCATCCAGCCTGACAATCACCAGTCCATATACCCAACAAATCGGGAGGCGTGAGCTCACTGGAAGAAGACAAAAAATAATAACGTCCGGCATCAAAGATCCGTTCCCATAACGCCATTACAGGATAATCGGATTGTTGTTGTATTTCCAAAAGTTTTTCATTCGAAAGAGATCTGTCTTTATCAGGAGCGTTCAAATCTAATTTCACCCTATCATAAATCGTGCCATGCTCAGCCGTATGACGTCCAAGTAATTTCTGATAATCAGGGAACAAATTGCTTAACTGTTTTTGTATCTCTCCTTTTGCCCAATACTCTTCACTATTTTCATAATATTTTTGAGTACGAGTAAGTAAAAGCACTGACTTTGCATCGGAAATATTTAGAACATCCCCATTCAAAATTACTTCTCCTCCGGAAACAAGAACTCTGGTTACCCCTTCATAACCAGCTCCACCCCGCTCTTTATCATATTTAACCCTCATAGCTAAATAATCAACGGCACTCTCCTTTGTAAAAAGCATATTTCGTGGGAAATTCATCTTCGGATCAATATCTAATCGTATGGAACAGGAAATTCGGGCTTTTGACGGTGCGGTTAAATACTGCACCGCAACATTATCTTTTCGAGAAACAAAAGATCTCCGCTCCCACTTTCCTCGATTATCCGTCCAAGACACGATTATTTCTCCGGTTCGAAAATTACATATACGTTTATAATCTTTAATTTTTCCATTCTGTGGTATTTCGATTTTCATTAGAAACCCGGGATGACGATTTCCTTCACCTCCGTTTTTCCATTGTGCAGATTCTACAGCCAACTTATTCGCTTTGACAAATTCTCCATCCACGCAAAACTGACGGATAGAATCTAAAACTGGTTTGGGAACTTCAGCAAAAGAACGATCACGCTTTTTTGCTAAATTAAATCCCCGATCGTTAAAGACAACCGTTTCATCTAAAGGATTACCGAAAACCATGATGCCCATTTTACCATTTCCCGATAAAAATGAATCTTCCCAATCATCATAATTTTTAGGATAATCATACGAAAAACCTTGTCTTAACGAAAATTCTCGAGCTTTTATAGCCTGCGGAAAACATAGTAACACAGCGATAGCATAAAGCAAAAAATTTTTACTTTCGGTATTTTTCATTTTGTACAATTGTATGTGTGTATATGTAAATATAATTATTGCTTCACAATTAAATATTCAAAGACAATTAAGGTCTTCAAATTTAACGCAATATAATAAAAAATACCTATAAAACAATGAAGTGACCCCAAAAGTTAGAAACAAAACTTTTTGGGGTCACTTCACAATCTTATGGGTATTTTTACATACAATTTCTCAGATCACGATATCATCGGCACTTCTATTAATAAAAGATCAGAGTGTTCTATAATGTTTATCTTTAGATCAGAAACATCCCAAATTCCGACGCCGTCTCTTTTCGAAAGAATCTCTTCTGCAACTTCGACTTTCCCCTCAATAATAAAAATATAAACACCCATATTTTTATCATGTATTTTATAATCAATAGTCTTTCCTGCATCGAATTTTCCCATAGAAAACCATGCATTCTGCAAAATAGAGGCCGGAGCACTACCGTCTGGTGATATAAACAGAGCCAATTCATTTTTTTTCAATAATCCTCTGATATTATAATTATTATACTCCGGAGGAGTATTTTCTCTATCCGGAAATACCCATATTTGCAAAAATTCTACAGGCTCTTTATCGCTACCGTTATATTCGCTATGCAAAATTCCGCTTCCGGTACTCATTACCTGAACATCTCCCGGAGTAATTGTCCGGGTATTTGCAATACTGTCTCCATGACGAAGTTTTCCTTTCAAAGGAATAGACACAATCTCCATATTTTTATGCGGATGCGCTCCAAATCCTTGTGAAGGAGCAACCCAATCGTCATTCAAAACACGTAATGCTCCGAAATGCACCCTCGTAGGATTATAATAATCTGCAAAACTGAAAGTGTGGTATGTCTTTAACCAACCATGATCAAAATAGCCCCTTGAAGAAGCTCTATCTACAACTTTTTTCATAATAATTTTCTTTTACTTAAAGCCTGTTTAAATTTTCCGATAAAATAATCTCGTCAGACTTATATCTATCGATAACAATCATAACCCATACAATGTTGCATAATAATACGTAACTTTACGACAAAATCGAAAATCAGCAATGAACACTCATATTATGTCAAACGAAAAAATATACTGGTTCATCTTTTATAACGATCAATTACTAATTGAGAAAAAAAACGGAAAATACCAAATACCCTATACGCCAGAGTCTCCGATAAAAAGAGAAATGGATATTCCTGTTTTAAATGTACCTGTACCAGGGCATCAAGCCAAAACATTCAGAGTGACAAAACCTATTTCTGTCTCGGAGCAATATGAATGGATCGGTTTACGATCATCCTACGATTATCTACCGCAAGAATCATATAACACAGCCGGAAAAGCCTTTGAAATTCTCCATTGGGACAAAAACAGTCGGTTCTGTCCGGTATGCGGAAACTTAATGAAACTAAAGAATGACATAACGAAACGATGTCCTTCTTGTGGAAAAGAATTATACCCTGCCATTTCAACAGCAATATTGGTATTGATTCGAAAAGCAAATTCTATCTTATTAGTTCACGCACGTAATTTCAAAGGAACATTCAATAGTCTGGTTGCCGGATTTCTGGAAACCGGAGAAAATCTCGAAGAGTGTGTCGCCAGAGAAGTCATGGAAGAAACTCAGTTAAAGATAAAGAACATTTCTTATTTCGGCAGCCAGTCATGGCCTTATCCAAGTGGATTAATGGTCGGATTCATAGCCGACTACGAAAGTGGGAAAATCGAACTGCAAGATGATGAGCTTAGCTCAGGTGCATTTTATACACGAGATAACTTACCGGAACTTCCTCACAAATTAAGTCTGGCACGCAAAATGATCGACTGGTGGTTAGAACAAAACAGTGATGAGACAAAATAAAGGATTTGAGGATTTAGGCAACCCCCAAAAATCATTCTATTTTTTCGATCATCAAATCAGGAAGGTTCTGAATAAACGTAAAAATATCTCCCTCTTTATCATTATCCCGAGTTTTAATCACCATACTGACACAATAAACCTGACGCTCCCCTTGAAATTCTTTGCGGGCCGAATAATTCGTTATACGACCTTCAGAATGAGCAATCATATTGGTTATCTTCTGCAGATTTTCTTGCTGTCCGGTAGAAAACTGCACAAAAGAACTATGCAAACCGATACGTTTAAACAATACCGTCAACAGTTCCAATCCCAATAATGTAAAAAAAGTCGCCGCAATTCCTACGCCATACATTCCGCCTCCAATTGCCAAACCGATGCCTGATGCAACCCATATTCCGGCGGCAGTAGTCAGTCCCCGCACAAACTGTCGCTGTATAATTATCGTACCAGCTCCTATAAAACCTATACCAGTAACAACTTGAGCAGCCACACGACTCGGGTCGAGGCTCATCGACGGCATTCCTAAAACATCCTGAAAACCATATTGAGATACAATCATTATAAGGGCACTACCCAAAGAAACAAGAAAATGTGTCCTAAATCCGGCTTCCTTTGCCCGATACTCCCGTTCAAGCCCGATAATAGCACCAAGGATTCCAGCGACAAACAATCTTAATACAAATTCCCAGAACATAATAATTTCCCTTTTTAATTATCTATCGAAACTACAAATATAAACAAAACACGATAACCTTACAAAAGATAAATCGACAATACCTCCAGTCATTTTTCAATACAGAACATTCGATAAAAAAGTTTTCATATCCACAAATAAATTATTTATATTTGCTTATATAAAACAGTAAAACAAACAAACATGGATGACCGGGTAAAACTCAAAGTTATGGGTATTACATATAGCCAAATACAAAATGGAGCTTATGCTCTCGTACTGGCAGAAGAAAACGGAGACCGGCGTATTCCCATCATAATAGGTACTGCCGAAGCTCAGTCTATTGCCATACGACTCGAACATTTAACTCCTCCTCGTCCCATGACTCACGATCTGTTTGCCAGTTTCGCTCAAGGATTCGGAATTCGATTGCGTGAAGTTTTCGTCTACCACTATGAAGATGGTGTTTTCTCATCCGAATTGCTTTTCGATGACGGAACTCGCCAAATCAGAATAGATTCACGGACATCAGATGCTATTGCTATTGCTTTGCGAACCCAATCACCCATTTATACTACAGAAAAAATTATCAGCGAAGCCGGCATCATATTTCAGGAAGAACCTAAAGAAAAAAAGAAAGAAGAAACAAAAACTGTCAAACGGAAACATCTTAACGACTATTCGACAAAAGAGTTAAAAGAACGTTTGGAAGAAGCCGTCCGTACGGAAGCATACGAAAAAGCAGCCCTTATTCAACAAGAACTAAAAAAACGGGAACAGAAACAAGGTTAGTAATAAATATTTATTAGTTTTGTACGATAATTGTCCGCCTATACCGGAATAATCCCGGTTTACAAGACCGGATTTTTACCTGAAAAACAATTAACTACACTAAATTTCATAAAAAATAGTGCTATGAACGTGAAACTTCGCTTAATCATAATGAACTTCCTGCAATTCGCTGTTTGGGGGGCATACCTTACATCTATGGGAAGTTACCTCGTAAGTATTAACCAGGCATCACATATCGGAATGTATTATGCAATGCAGGGTATCGTATCCCTATTTATGCCTGCAATACTCGGTATCATTGCCGATCGTTGGATACCGGCACAGAAGCTATTGAGCCTAAGCCATTTTCTCGCTGCTTCATTTATGGCCGCAGCAGGATATTACGGAATGAGTCATGGGACAAATGTCGAATTTTCGATTTTGTTTACGCTATACTCGTTAAGCGTCGCTTTTTATATGCCGACATTAGCACTTTCCAACTCCGTTGCATATACCGCACTCGATAAAGCCAAACTGGATACAATAAAAAACTTTCCTCCAATCCGGATTTTCGGCACGATCGGTTTTATCTGCTCTATGTGGACAGTCGATCTTTTGGGATTGCAAGACACATACGGGCAATTTTTTGCATGTGCCCTTATTGGTGTTGTATATGCATTATATGCTCTGACACTTCCTGCTTGTCCGACAAGTAAAGGAGATAATGCCAAATCACTGGTCGAGGCTTTAGGATTACGTGCATTTACTTTGTTCAAACAAAGGAAAATGGCGATCTTTTTCATTTTCTCGATGTTCTTAGGGGTTTCATTGCAAATAACCAACGGGTTCGCAAACCCATATATCAGTAGTTTCGGTTCTATTCCCGAATATGCCGACACATTCGGTGTACAACATGCAAACATATTAATTTCACTATCTCAAATTTCAGAAACTCTGTGTATTCTATTGATACCGTTTGTTCTGCGACGATTCGGAATCAAACGGGTTATGTTAATCGCCATGCTGGCATGGGTACTTCGGTTCGGACTATTCGGACTCGGAAATCCCGGAGACGGAGTATGGATGTTTATTCTCTCCATGATCGTTTACGGTGTCGCTTTTGACTTTTTCAATATATCAGGATCTTTATATGTCGATAAAGAAACCGATATATCGATCCGCTCCAGTGCACAAGGATTGTTTGTCATCATGACCAACGGATTTGGAGCGACAATAGGAACTCTCGGAGCTCAAGCCGTAGTAAATTATTTTGTAGATTTCAACAGCAATATTCCGCAAGTAAGCGAGTGGCAATCTGCTTGGTATGTTTTCGCCTCCTATGCTCTGCTCGTAGCAATTATATTTGCTATCGTATTTAAATATAAGCATAATCCAAAAGAATTTGAATAAAATCTTTTTCTATAAGGATGAATATTTAATAAATTTACCGGCAATATAAAAGAATTATTTATATTGCCGGTATCATTAATATCTTATTCAATATGTATATAACTCCTGCACAAGGACTTACATTAACATCCGTACTACGAGGAATACTCGGAATGTGCGTTCTGCTTTTTATCGCTTGGCTATTAAGCAAGGACCGAAAAAAAATAGACTGGAAAATTGTCGTTACAGGACTTTCTCTTCAGATTTTATTGGCATTCGGGATGCTATATATTCCCGCCCTTCAAATTTTTTTTGAATTTCTCGGAAAAATATTTGTAAAAATTCTCGAATTTACCAGACAAGGGACAGCTTTTCTTGCAGGAAGTTTACTCGACACATCCAAAGTCGGATACATTTTTATTTTTCAAGTACTCCCGACACTCATTTTTTTCTCTGCGCTTATCAGTTTGCTTTATTATCTAAACATTATACAGCGAATCGTACAAGGAGTCGGCTGGTGCATCCGTAAAATATTCCGACTGTCCGGATCAGAAGGGCTCACCGTAGCCGGAAATATATTTTTAGGCATGTGCGAAGCTCCTATATTGGTAAAACGGTATCTTCCTTTTATGAACCGATCCGAGATGTTTCTCGTAATGAGTGTCGGAATGGCGACAATATCCGGAGGTGTTATGGCGGCATATATCGGAATGTTGGGAGGTGATGATCCTACCGCACGTCTGCAATTTGCCAAATATCTCATTTCAGCTTCTGTTATGGCAGCACCGGGAGCTATCGTTTTTTCTAAAATTATAATTCCCCAAACCGAATCGCTTTCTCATATTGAAGCTTCTATACCCCGAGATAAAGCAGGGAAAAACATACTGGACGCTATTTCAAACGGAGCCATAGAAGGTCTAAAACTTGCCGTAACGGTTGCCGCATTACTCCTCGTATTCATAGCTATGGTTGCTTTACTCAATTATCTGTTGGGAGACCTTATAGGACACTATACAGGATTAAACCAATGGTTATCCGAAATGGCAGGGCATCCTGTTATATTTAATTTTCAGACTCTTATCGGATGGATATTTACTCCCATAGCATGGATCATGGGGGTTTGCAATGCCGACACCGGATATGTGGGAAGCCTATTGGGGACAAAAATCGTATTAAACGAATTTGTCGCCTATGCCGATCTGAACATACTGAAAAATGCAGGAACATTCATTCAAGAAAAATCGATAATTATAGCGACATTCGCATTGTGCGGTTTTGCTAACATCAGCTCCATCGGAATGCAAATAGGTGGTATAGGCGTATTAGCGCCCGACCAACGAAAGACATTAACCCGATACGGATTTTTAGCTATGATATGCGGAACTTTAGCTTCTTGCATGTCTGCCACAATTGTTGGAATGATCATCGGATAATCATAAAAAAATACAACTCATGCACATATTTTATACTCCGGACATCAAATCCGTCAAAGAATTACCTGAAGAAGAATCCCAACATTGCATAAAGGTACTCCGACTCTCCGAAGGAACTGAAATTATGCTCACAGACGGAAAAGGCATATTTTATAAGGCAATTATCACACTCGCACATCACAAACGATGCGGTGTAAAAATCGTTGAAGAAATTCAAGCGCTAAGCCCCTGTCCCATTAAAATAGATATAGCCATTGCCCCTACTAAAAATATGGACAGAATCGAATGGTTTGCCGAAAAGTGTACCGAAATAGGTATAAATGCCATTACCCTGCTCCGCTGCCGTTTTTCGGAACGTAAAGAGGTGAAAACCGAGCGGATCGAAAAAATATTGGTATCGGCAATGAAACAATCTATAAAAGCGACATTGCCTCAATTGAACGGCATGACGACGTTTAAGGAATTCGTGACTCGTCCTTTTGAGGGGCAAAAATTCATAGCACACTGTTATGAAAAAAGCGACAAGATTTTGTTAAAACAAAGATATATACCGGGAAATAATGCTCTTATACTGATCGGTCCGGAAGGAGATTTCAGCCCGGAAGAGGTAGAACTTGCAATCGAAAACGGATTTTTACCCATATCACTGGGGAACAGCCGTTTACGCACTGAAACAGCCGGAATTGTCGCCTGTCATACAATACATGTTATCAATCAATAATCAAATTTTATTTTCAATAATTTCAAGAATCTGTTCTCTACGAATCACAACCATACCCAAACGATCATTACTTATTCCTCGATTTAGTCTATAAGAATAAGACATTTCATCACCATTCAGTTGAGTATGAAAACACAAGAATTGCACATTATTACAAATTTTTTCTATCTCCTGTGCTGCCTCTATGATATGAGTAGAAACTATAACGAAACATTTTCTTGAACGAGCCAAAGCGCCCAATACAGAAACCGTCGCGTCATACGCATCTTTAACATTTGTTCCTCTGAATAACTCATCAAACAACATCATCAAGTTAGGACGTATATTTAATTGCAAAACAACCTGCTTTATGCGCTTTACTTCCGAATAAAAATGGCTATATCCCAATCTTAGGTTATCTGATATATTAATAGTCGAAACAATACCTTGTTGCGGAACAAATTTCATGAAAGAAGCTGGAACAGGAAATCCCATATGCGCCAAATACACAGCAATTCCAAAAGCTTTCATAAAAGTGGACTTTCCCGCCATATTCGCACCTGTTATAAATACAATATTTTTATTAGCCTCTATCTCTATATCGTTAGATACCGGAGACATAAGCAATGGATGATATAATCCATCAATTTTTATTTCGCAGGGTTCAGATATAGCAGTCGCATACACCCAACATTTTTTTTTCGCAACCATGGCTGCTGTAGTAAAAGCATCCAACTCATAAATAATATCCATAAGTCGTCGTACTTTATCACGAGCTATGTAACGAAATACAAAATCTAACTTTGTATAATCAAATAAAGAAAGTTTTTTTCTTTTTTTTGAATACAAGAACACCCTGTAAATATTCATTTTTAAATGTATTTTCTATTTCTTGCTGGTATTTTGTAATGATCGGATTATCTTTTTGTTGAGACAATTGTTCCACAAATTTCGACAATTTATATAAATTTTCTATCAAAAGAACAATTCCTCTACGAATAATATAATATGGATTATCATTAAAAAAACAGTTACGTAAATGACGACGTATTGCATCATAATAAGAAATACGTGTTGGTAATGGTTGTAACGATAAATAATATTCTATAAAATCGAGATCCTCATATTCTAAAGAAATCTCATCTATATTTCCCAAACAATAAATAAAACGAGATCTATCATTAATCTCATTCAAATTTATTAAAGGATGCAAAAATAATTGTTCCATTTTTTTCTTTCCAAGATAAGAGCGAGTTTTAGAAAAAAGATGAAAAACAGAATCATCATCCTTATATTTTCCAAATATATTCAAATCATCAAGAGTCTGTTGATCTACATAAAAATCCATATCTAAATACATTTGATTATCTATCGTAAACATAAACAATTTTTTTTGCAGTTCTATTCCTTTAAAGAAAAAATTTACATTTATTCCTCTATATTTGCACCATCAATTAATTTAACAGATATGTTACTGCAAACTGAAAAACTTAAACATACCGATTCTGGTCTTTTTTTCCTTTTAGCCGGACCTTGCGTTATCGAGGACGAAAATATGGCTTTAAATATTGCTGAAACAATCGTAAAGATCACAGACCGTCTGCATATACCTTATGTTTTTAAAGGGTCATATCGTAAAGCGAACCGCTCGAGAATAGATTCTTTTACAGGTATCGGAGATGAAAAAGCATTGAAGATACTTCGAAAAGTGGGAGAAACTTTCAATATTCCGGTTGTTACCGATATACATTCGGCAGAAGAGGCTCGAATGGCAGCGGAATATGCAGATATACTGCAAATACCTGCTTTTTTGTCTCGACAAACCGATCTTTTAGTCGCTGCTGCAGAGACAGGACGTGTCGTAAATATAAAGAAAGGGCAATTTTTATCTCCGGGAGCAATGAAATTTGCCGTTCAAAAAGTCATTGATGCCGGAAACAAGAAAGTTGCGATCACCGAAAGAGGAACGACATTCGGGTATCAAGATTTATTAGTAGATTTCCGAGGAATTCCTGAAATGAAATCATTCGGATATCCGGTCATTCTGGACGTCACACATTCTCTTCAACAACCTAATCAGACTTCAGGCGTTACCGGAGGAATGCCGCAACTGATCGAAACAATCGCCCGTGCCGGAATAGCAACCGGAGCAGACGGATTATTTATGGAAACTCATCCCGAACCGGAAAAAGCCAAATCTGACGGTGCAAATATGCTTCGTCTGGATTTATTAGAAGGGTTATTAGTGAGATTGACGGCTATTCGGGAAACAATCAATAAATTCGATAAATAAAAAGATAAATGCAGATAAAAAACAGAAGTACGGTAGCCGGAATCTTTTTCGGATATTTCATCATGGGACTGGTCGATATCGTCGGAATTTCCGCTAATTATGTAAAAGCAGATTTTTCGTTAAGCGATTCCGTATCTTCTTTCTTGCCATTAATCGCATTTATAAGTTTTGCCTTCCTCGCTGTTCCTTCCGGAATGCTAATGAACCGAATAGGACGAAAAAACAGTGTGCTGGCAAGTTTTATAATTACACTCATAGCTCTCTTGATCCCGATTACCGGTTATACATTCCCTGCCATGTTGACGACTTTTGCTTTGGTAGGGATAGGAAATACGGTCATGCAAACTTCCATCAACCCTCTTTTAGCGGATGTCGTTCCGGAAAACAAGCTTACAAGCAGTCTCACTTTAGGACAATTTTTCCGGTCTGTTTCTTCGGCAATAGGTCCTATTCTGGTAACTACAATTATGCTTCTGACCGGAAACTGGAAAAACACGTTTCCTATTTATGCCGTAATCACCGTAATCGGGATTCTATGGCTATATAAATCGCCCGTTACAGAACGGAATACCGATGACACACAAAAAAGTTCTTATCTATCCATATTACAACTTCTAAAAAACAGACATATTTTGATCCTATTCTTAGCACTTTTTGCGTTTGTCGGCATCGACGTGGGTCTCAACGTCTATGTTCCGGATTTTCTTCAAACACGTTGCGGACTTCCTTTACAACAAGCGGGGTTAGGATCGAGTCTTTATTTTACAGCCCGAATTATAGGATCTCTGATCGGAGCAGTACTGTTACTGCGATATCGCTCAGAAAATATCTATCTCTATACAATGGCGACCGGAGTAATTATTTTCATTATAATGATGTTATTTCCCCAATTATATATTGCCTTGACTTCTATTTTTATTATCGGACTGGTATGTGCAAACGTATTCTCTATATTACTTTCCCTTGCTTTGCAATACCGTCCCGATAAAGCCAACGAAATATCAGGACTAATGATAATGGCCGTATCGGGTGGAGCAATAATTCCTTTAATCATCGGAATTATCAATGACCTAACCAGAGGATCAACAGGGATGTATGTTCTTTTGATTTGTCTGTTGTCTCTCCTTGCTTCTGCAATTTATTTATGTAAGTCCAAAAGCCTGCCTAAAAACTAACTGCGTTTTATTGACATCAATTTATCAAAATCAAATTCTCTAAAATCTGAAATTACAATATCTGCTTTATCTTCTATCCGGGAAAAAGGTAAAGTCGTAGAAAGTCCGACAACCGTCATACCCGCCGCACGCCCGGCAGCCAGTCCGGCTAAAGAATCTTCAAAGACATAACAATTTTGAACATCTGCATCCAATAGCTTCGCCGCCAATAAATAGCACTCAGGATCAGGTTTAGACCGAGATATCTGATTAGCGGTTACTATTACATCAAAATATGATTTAATATCAGGATGCTCACGATAAAGATTTGCCATTTTCACATCATTAGAACTTGTAACGATTGCCGTTTTTACATCATTTTTACGTAAGCAATTCAAAAAATCCAAGATACCCGGAATGTAATCGTATGACATATCGTGTTCCCATTTATCGAGATTTTCAACAATTTCTTGCTGAATTTCTTCTCTTCCGGAAAAATATTTCTCAAATATCTGACGCAATGTATTTCCCTTTACTTTATCACCGAAACGATCAGGATCAGATAAATACTTCACTCCCACATTATTCCAATATATGCTGTACTGAGATTCTGTATCAACTATTACTCCATCCAAATCAAATAGCGCGGCAATCGTACGATTCATTTTATCTTATCTTTTATTTGTTTAACGCTGCAAAATAAATAAAAGCATACTGACTACACAAATAATCACTACCTTTGCCACACTAAATAATTGTGAAATTATATGGCAAAATCAAATTCTCCCCTTATTTTGGGAACGCAGCCTATCGGAAAGCTTTTGCTGCAATATTCTATCCCTGCAATTATAGGGATGACTGTAACTTCTCTTTATAATATAATCGACAGCGTATTCATAGGGCATGGTGTCGGAGCTTTAGGAATAGCCGGGCTGGCAATAACTTTTCCTCTAATGAATCTTATTGTCGCATTCTGCGTACTGGTAGGTGTCGGCGGTGCTACGATCAGTTCTATTTATATGGGACAAAAAGATACGCAACGAGCGACATACGTTCTGCACAACGTATTGTTAATGTTAATATTCAACGGTATTATGTTCGGACTCGTTACCCTCTATTTTCTCGATCCGATTCTGTTATTTTTCGGGGCAAGTGCCGAGACTCTTCCCTATGCCCGAGATTTTATGGGAGTGCTTCTTCTCGGAACACCGATTACTTATGTATTTATCGGACTCAATAATATCATGAGAGCTACCGGATACCCCCAAAAAGCAATGATTTCCGCATTATTTACAGTAGGAGCGAATATCATCATCGCTCCAATATTTATTTTTGTCTTGAAATGGGGTATCAAAGGTGCAGCTCTTGCCACAATCATTTCTCAGACTTGCGGAATGATTTGGGTGTTGCATCATTTTCTGGATAAAAATAGTTTTATACACTTTCAGAAGGGTGCTTATGTGCTTAAAAAGCGAATTATTGTAAGTATTTTATCCATCGGTCTGTCCCCATTTCTAATGAATGTATGTGCCAGTGGTGTAGTGATTATCATAAACAACAGTTTACTGAGTCATGGAGGAGATTTAGCCATCGGTGCTTATGGTATAGTAAACCGCATGCTCACATTTTTCGTAATGATCGTTATGGGGCTGACTCAAGGGATGCAACCGATTATCGGATATAATTATGGGGCAGAACAGTATGACCGGGTAAAACAAACTCTTCGCTACGGAATCATCGCCGGGGTATGTATTACGACTTTCGGGTTTATTTTAGATGAAATTTTCCCACACGCCATAGTAGCTATGTTCACGACGAATGACGAGCTTACCGACATTGCAACTACCGGATTAAGAATATGTACAATTATGTTCCCTGTCGTAGGATGCCAGATCGTAATTACAAATTTTTTCCAATCTATCGGGAAATCACAAATTTCGATTTTACTTTCTCTTTCCCGACAATTGGTATTTCTTATTCCGTGTCTGTTGATTTTACCAATTCATCTCGGAACAAACGGAGTATGGGCAAGTATTCCTGTTGCCGACTCTATTGCTTTTATAATGGCAATCATCGCAATATGGATACATATCAAAAAAATACAAAAGAAAAATAGTTTTGTACACGAACCCGTCCAATAAGAACATACAAAAATATGGATTTTTCTCAAATTTGACCCGAACAAAATTAGATCGGCTCTAAAAAGCTGCTAAAACTTATTCAATTCTACACTATCGATTTTAATTCAAAATCAGGAAATATTCTTATCTTTGAATTATAAATAGTGATAAAGTGGATATACAGCAAATAGATACCGACAATCAAGAGTTTCAGAATGCCTTAAGCCTGATTCAATATACTTCGCAATCGGTATTCCTAACTGGAAAAGCCGGTACGGGAAAATCTACTTTTTTGCGATATATATGCGACCAAACAAATAAAAAGCATATCGTATTAGCTCCGACCGGCGTTGCCGCAATCAATGCCGGAGGCAGTACGATACATTCTTTTTTTAAAATGCCGTTTCGTCCTATTTTACCGGATGATCCGGATCTAAGTTTAACGGAAGGACGTATTTTTGAATTTTTAAAATATAGAAAATCGCATCGTAAGCTAATCAAAGAAGTCGAACTCATTATCATAGACGAAATATCTATGGTACGTGCCGATATGATCGATTTTATAGATCGTGTGCTTCGAATCTATTCCGGTAATATGCGTCTGCCTTTCGGAGGAAAACAGCTTTTGTTTGTAGGAGATATCTATCAGCTCGAACCGGTAGTCACCCAAGATGCACGAGACATATTGAATCGTTTTTATCCCAATTCTTATTTTTTCTCGGCACGAGTATTTAAAGAGATAAGTCTCGTCCCGATCGAACTAAAGAAAGTATATAGACAAACCGACATAACATTTGTAAATCTTCTCGACAGAATTCGAACCAACACAACAAACGATAACGATCTGAAAATACTTAATAGCCGATATAATCCTAATTTTATACCACAGCAGGAAGATTTTTCTATTACTCTGGCAACAAGAAGAGACAACGTCGATTACATTAATGACAAACATCTCGCAGATCTTGACGGAAAAGAATTTGTATTCAAGGGAGAAATAAAAGGCGATTTCCCCGAATCAAGTCTTCCTACATTAAAAGAGTTGATTCTCAAAGAGGGTGCACAAATAATTTTTATCAAAAACGACTATGACCATCGCTGGGTAAACGGTACTCTCGGAATTATCTCCTCGATTAGCGAAGACGGGAAAATATATGTATTGCTTGAAAACGGAGAAGAGCACGAAGTTGCGCGTGATTCATGGCGCAATATACGTTATTCGTATAATGAAAAAAAGAAAAGAATCGAGGAAGAAGAGCTAGGCTCTTTCATCCAATATCCCATGCGTCTGGCTTGGGCCATAACCGTACACAAAAGTCAGGGTCTCACGTTCAACCATGTCATTATAGATTTCAGCGGAGGCGCTTTTGCCGGAGGTCAAACTTATGTGGCACTAAGCCGTTGTACATCTCTTGACGGAATAATCTTGAAAAAAAGAATATCAAGAAGCGATATTTTTATAAAACCAGAAATCATCCACTTCAGCCAAAATTTCAACAATCCTCGCCTTATCGAACAATCGATGAAACTGGCACAAGCCGACAGACTTTATCATACTGCAATCAAACAATTCGATAAGGATGATTTTGATGGTAGTCTTACGGCTTTGTTCGAGGCTATACACATCAGATATGATCTTGAAAAACCGGAAGTAAAACGATTGATCCGAAAAAAATTAAGTGTTATCACAGAATTAAAAGAACGTATAAAAACTCTCGAACAACGAGATCATGAACGCCGGGAAACATTAAAAAAGTATGCATACGAATATTATTTGCTCGGTAATGAGTGTATTACGAAGGCCCATGACATCAGGGCTGCCCTCGCCAATTTTGACAAGGCATTGGCCCTTGATCCGTTACTGCTCGACGCTTGGGTACGAAAAGGCGTTACTTTAATGGATACTGACGATTTATCCGGAGCAGCTCAATGTCTCAACGAAGCTGTACGGTTAAGTCCGCTATATTTTAAAGCTCTCTACAACAGAGGCAAACTACGATATAAACTTGAAGATTATGAAGGTGCATCAAGCGATTTTCTGAAAGCAGTAAAACTAAAGCCACAAAATGCGACTTTACACGACCGGCTCGGAGATACATTTTCTAAACTCGGTAAAATAGAAACAGCCGGTCGTTTCTGGAGCATTGCAGAAGAAATAAGAGAAAGAAAACATAACAAATAAATCATTTGGATATGAATACAAAAGTAAAAAAAGGTTTAAAAATTACCGGGATAGTCATAGGTGCAATCTTGGTTATCATGCTCGTTCTCCCTTTTGCTTTTAAAGGCAAGATATTGGAGATAGTGAAAAAAGAGGCAAATAACATGTTGAACGCCAAGCTTGAATTTGCCGATCTGAACCTCAGTTTCTTTTCTCATTTTCCGAAAGCCTCTATCGAGTTGCAACAATTGTCTCTTACGGGTATCGGTGATTTCGAGAAAGACACTCTTGTATCTGCAAAGGAGATAGACATCGCCGTTAATATAATGAGTCTGTTCGGTGATAAAGGAATCGAAATAAACCATATCATTTTGGAAAAACCGCAGGTAAAAGCAGTCAAATTAGCGAATGGAAATGTAAACTGGGACATAATGAAACCAGACACAACAACGACTGTTGCAACAGACACGACTTCATCCAGCTCGTCTTTCGCTCTTAAATTAAAAAAATTCACCATAGAAGACGGACGTATTGCATACATAGATGACTCTTCTAAAATGGAATTCTATACTCAGAAACTGAACTTGAAACTATCGGGAGATATGAGTACCGAATCAACATCGATTGATTGTCACATGACAACCCAAAATATAGATTTTATATCAGGAGCTGTCCCTTATCTCAAAAACGCAGAATTTGAAATGGACATGAAAGTTCTGGCTGATTTGGTAAATAACAAATTCACATTTGATGAAAACAAGCTTCGACTTAATGCAATCGAGTTGAATCTCGACGGCTGGATAGCACTTCTCGAAAATGATATGGACATGGATATACGTTTAAATAGTCCAAAAATAGAGTTCAAAGACATTCTTTCTCTCATTCCTGGCATTTATCAAAACAATTTCGAGTCATTAACTGCTAAAGGAGCATTAGACTTTAAAGCTACAGCCAAAGGCAAAATGAGCGGAGATCTATTACCACAATTTTCATTTTTATTAAACGTCAAAAACGGCATGATCAATTATGCCGGTATGCCCAAAGCGATTGACAATATCAACATCTATATTTCTGCAGAAAATCCAGGAGGCAATGCCGACTTAACTACTATCAATATTGATAATCTCAGTTTTAAAATGGCAGAAAACCCGTTCAAGCTGACATTAAACGCATCGACTCCCGTATCTGATCTGAATTTTAAAGCAACAGCAAATGGAACTCTGAATCTGGATATGATTAAAGAGGTATATCCTTTAGGAGACTCGATAAAACTAAGCGGAATACTGACGACCACATTAAGTTTTGCGGGTAAAATGTCGGATATTGAAAAAGAAAAATATCAAAATATACAAGGTGAAGGGAATGTCTCTATAAGCAATATGAATTTTACAACTCCTGGAATCCCTGCCATAACATTAAAGAAAGCATCTGCAACGATCAGCCCCAAAGCTATGTCTTTAAATGAAATGGACGTAAATATCGGAAAAAACGATTTACAGGCAAAAGGTTCTTTATCTAACTACCTACCCTATTTTTTGAAAAATGAAACTTTAAAAGGCAACCTTTCTTTAAATTCTTCATATCTGAACTTAAATGATTTTATAAGTGACACTGAAGAGACAAGTACAGAAACCGAAGTAACAACAGACACGACAACCATGAGTGTTATAGAAGTTCCTGAAAATTTGGATTTGTCGCTTAAAGCAAACCTTAAAAAAGTCATTTTCCAAAAAATCGAAATCAATAATATCAACGGAAATCTATCTGTTTCAAATGGGGTCGTTCGAATGAATCCCCTGAATTTTAATGCCTTTGATGGATCTATATCAGCAACCGGATCATATAGTACCGCCGAGAATAAAAACCGGCCTATGGTAAATTTTGGACTGAATATCCAGAAAGCTTCTTTCGAAGAAACGTTCAAACAGTTGGATATGATCCAAAAGATCGTCCCGATTTTTGCAAAAACAGGAGGTAACTACTCTGTAAATCTTGATTTAAAGACCCCTTTGGATAAGACTATGAGCCCCGAATTAATGTCACTGACGGCTAAAGGGGTTCTACAATCCAATGATATTCATGTACAAAATCTCGAAGTTTTTGACAAGATTGCCTCATTATTGAAAAATGATAAACTTAAAAACATCGAAGCTAAAGACATAAAGATACCGTTTACAATCGAAAACGGACTATTAAAAACCGATCCTTTTGATATAAAAATGGGTAATATCAGCATGAATCTAAGCGGAACAACCGGTTTAGATCAGAGTATCGACTACACCGCAAAAATCGCACTTCCCGAATCTGCTACTGGCGGATATATCAGTAATGTAACGGCAACTATCGGAGGGACATTTTCAAAGCCCGAGATCAAACTCGACACTAAAGAAATGATCAACAATGCCGTAAAAACAGCCGTAAACAGTCAATTGACTAAACTCACAGGAAAAGATAAGGAAGAACGTATCGCCGCTTTAAGAGAACAAGCCGATGCAGCAGGGAAAAAATTAGTAGAAACTGCAGAGAAAGAAGGGCAAAAACTGATAGACAAAGCTCAAAAGCCTCTCGAAAAGATCGGTGCGAAAACTGCTGCTGCAGCATTGGTAAAAGAGGCACAGAAACAGGCAGATAAGTTAAAAGAAGAGGCCGAAAAGGCCATACAAAAAATAGAGGCTGAGTAAAACTCAGACAAGCTCTTAAATTTCATAGAAATTTTTTCAATAAACCCTTCAGATACTTTCTTTATCTGGAGGGTTTATTATTTTCACACAAAACAACAGTTTTCCTAAACGAAGTCCTTTTTAAATTATACTACATTATGTTTCAAGTGTTTAATTCCGAGTAAATTCTGTCATTCTGATAGATACAATTTGGCACTTTTTCTGACAAAACAGTCCCAAAAACAAATGGCACACACTTTGCAAGTAGTTAAGCGAATTTGAGTTACAAACCCGATTCAAAGAAATATAGATGTTTAATTAACGAATAGGAGATTATAACTATGATGCCTGTAAGAAAATCACAAAATTGGCTTCCGGGAATATTTAACGATTTCTTTGGAAACGAATGGTTGGAAAAAGCAAATTCAACTTCTCCCGCCATAAATATTATCGAAAGTGAAAAAGATTATAAAGTAGAGATTGCTGCTCCTGGGCTGACTAAAGACGATTTTTCGATTAGAATCGATGATGATAATCAGATCTCCGTTTCTATGGAGAAAAAAGAAGAACATAAAGATGAAAATAAAAACGGCCGGTATTTGCGCCGGGAATTTTCTTATACACAATTCCGTCAGAATATGATTCTGCCCGATAATATAGATAAAGATAAAATCGAAGCAAAAGTTGAAAACGGGATATTAACCATAGATATTCCTAAAAAAGAAATTATCCCCGAAAAACCGGCTGTTAGAAACATAGAAGTAAAATAAAACTTCTATATTAATCTTCATATTTATAGTGATCTTTTAAATTCAAATAATATGAAAAGTTCAGAAAAAAAGCAGAAAGGTCAATTCTGTAAATCAAAGAAGAAATCAGAATATCAACTTGAAAAAGCTGAAGAGTCTCATGAAGGTAAACATAAGAAACATGAGTAAAACATAGGAATTACAAATACAGAATCAGCCCGTCCAACTATTCATATAGTGAACGGGCTGTATTTTTATCGGATAATAGATCATCTTTGAGCCTCGAATCAAATCCTATTTAATTATTAACCAAACGTTTAAAATGGGATGTAATTACTTTTCCCATATTTATGCGCGTACTATCGATTTGCCTTATTTGTACAGGAGAAACCATATTTTTATATTTTGCACGCGTTATCCGGAATTTAACTTTATCCAAATTACCATATAGATCAACTCCCGCCTTAAACGGTAAAGGAGATTTAAGTATAGAAACATGATAATTGAATGACATATCCAGATTCTGAGTACCTCCTACTGCTGCCCGATAACGATCTATTTCTACAACAAAAGGATAAACTTTTACTGCTCCATTATCAACTGTTATATTTACGGATATGCTATCAAACATATTTTCCTTTTTATTTTTAAACATCAATATTTTCGCAAGTCTCCTGAAAGTATCCCCATCCAATAAAACCAAACTATCCCCTTTAATATGCACTGCAGCTCGCAAAGAAGGGATACGTATGTTCATCAGAGAATCAAGACGCGATTCTGCCGCTATATTAAAATTGACAAGACCTTTAAAAGATCTCAGCATCGGAACGATCGTATCCAATTCAGGAATAAATGTTACCAATTTCCCTATATTGATTTTATAAATATCAAAATTAAAGCCGGCATATCCATCTATAGAAGAGTCTCCTTTATAGAGCAAGGAAGTTCTCATCATGGCATCTAAAGCTTTCATACTCAAATTCTCAAGGTTTATCATTTGATCCTTTATTTGCACTTTTCCCCGAACATTTTCGAAGATCATGTGATTATAACGGACTCTCCCTATATTCGTTTCAAACTCCAAATCGACATTTTTAGGGACAATAAACAATCGGGCCTTATCTGTCGATACAGAAGATATAGTATCTGTCTCAACTGCATTTTCGTCCATATTTTCGAGACCGGATAGCGCCTCTATAAGCTGATTACAATTAATCCGTTTTGAAACGACCTTTAACCTGGCGGTTAATAATTCATTTTTCATTATTGCTTTCGACAAATTAGAAACCGAACCTGTAGCCGTTATATCAGAATGTCCGATACGAACTTTTGCTTGTCTCAATGCTACAGTATTTCTTTCAAACGCAACTTCTGTTTTTTGCATGCGAATAGGCAAGCCAAATTCGGGAGTTGAAAAAAACAAACGATTAAAACCAATCGTACCTTTCGGATGCCACAATGAATCACGACCCTGAAATGCCGATATCTTAAAGCCCGCCAAATCCATTCCTATACGAGTCTCATTTGCTTTCATAAAAAGAGAATCAGTACGCAGATATAAATCGAACACCGGCTTTTTCACATTCACTTTAGAAGGTCTTACCCCAACAGATGCCTCTGTCTTTTGACTATATGCCCGAATCGTATCGCCAATTACCACTTTGGCTTCTTCTAACGCAAATTTACAATCTAAAGGTATGACTTTCGTAGTATCCATCTCTGTTACAGGGGTTGATACCGACGCCGACATCTGTTTTACCTGAGCCGACCCCATCCGACTTTTCAAAATAAGATCATAAATCTTTGCCCCTACGGCCAAAGAACTATCTCCGATAAAACCTAATTTAGCATTACCTTTAAAATTAAAATCTTTATTGGAATCTTTCAACATTACATTCTCAATCGCCACATTTCCTTTTATCTGTAAACGCCCCAAATCTTTTTCTTTTACAGCACTTAATCTGCCTTTAAATTTTAAATCGGCAGAAACTTTTCCTCCCATCTCAACACCATTCTGCAAAGGAAAAGTCTTTGCTAAAGCCGAAAAGTTTATTTTTGCACGAGTATTAAAAGTGATTAACGGATCTCCCATTAAATCATCTATACGACCATCCGCCAACACATCTGTTTCCGCTCCTTGAAAACGAAATATCTTCATGTTCAGATAAGAAGACTTTTTTTTCATCACATCCAAATAGCAACTTAGATCTGCCGTTAAATTATCAATTCCATAAGGCATTCCTTTATAATGGGCAGAAGCTTGCTGAATCTTCATAAGCATTGTCAATACCGGTACTTGCTTGTCTCCGTACGCACCTTTAAGCGAACCCGACAGTTCTACATCTCCGGCTGCAGTAACAGCACTTTTTTTGATAACCGATGCCGGAAGCATATTCAATACAGTAGCAACATCCGGAGTCTTAAGTTTATATGACAAATCAACATCTATAATTTTTGCAATTGTATCTCTATGCAATGAACCGCCAACGTCAAAAGATATTCCATTTAGATTGACCGATGAACGTTCTATATTACAAAATAAGGTTTTTCGATTCAGAGAAAGGTCTGTATCAAATTCAAAAGCGATCCTGTTCGCCAACAATTCTCCATCCTGCCAAAAAAGAATATTCTTACAAGAGGTTTTCATTCTCAAATCGGCTATATCTTCAGACAAGAACGCTTTTAGATCAAGATTAAGGCTATCTATCCGGCTGTACATCTGTGTACTGCGATCATCAAAAATCAATGATACATCTTTAAATTTGACACGATTGATATTTATACTGCTATTAAAATCCGAAGAAACCGTATCGGCATTTTGTTGCACGGCAGAAGTATCAGCTCGCATAATATTCCAATTCGGATTTCCAACACTGTCAATAAACGCATAAATCGTAGCATCATCAAAAACGAATTTTCTCAACTCGATCCGATTATTCTGAAAATATAAAAGCGGATTTACTGAGACTGCACATTCTTTAAATTGCAACAAAGTATCATTTTTCTGCCATAATGTATCTTTGAAGACTTTAGATACCAATCTCCCATCGGATATTTTCAACTCGAAATCAGGAAACGATGAAAAGAATGTCAACTCCACACTTTCGATTTCAACCTGAGCATTTAAAGTTTTATTTGCAACTTGATTAACAACCGGAGTAAGTTTCTCCGGAGTAAACACAAAATTCACGGCTACTGCAATAGCCGATAATACGATAACAATTAATGAGAGCATAGAGATAAGCGTTATCTTCAATGCTCTCTTCAAATTCCTGCTCATAACCTTATCTTCATACTTTATCGTACAAATATAAGGTTTTTATTTTCTGTTATAGGCTTTATCTAAAAGATAATCCACCGAACATTTTCCCGGACCGGCTAATAAAAGAGTTATAAAAATTCCCAAATACATCAACGGAAGTTCGGATGTAGCCAAAGCGAATGTAGGGAATGTCAAAAAAGCAGCGACAATCATCGAGAAAATCAACGGGATTAAAGCTAATCGGGTAAGAAAGCCGACCATAACTAAAATAGAAGCCCCTACTTCGACTAAAATGATCAAAGGCAAAGTCAACGTTCCCAAACCTATCGGATCGGGAAAAGTATCGACTAATGTATCGAAATTTTCAATTTTAGCAATTCCATGAGTCAACATTAATATCCCGACAAACAACCGTAAAAAAAGCCTTGCAGCATTAGAACAACACTCTGACAATAAAAAAGTCAAAGTCATTTGTATAAATTTATTTGATTTCACACTTGAAGAAGATTCCTTTTCCATATTCTAAATTATTTAAGTTTGATATATTAAAAACTATAATTCAATAACATTTCTTCAAGTAAAAAGTTTTATAAAAATTATAATTTACAATTCTTTTCTTTTGTTCCCGTCTTTCTTAGGTGTTTTCCGGTAAAAAGTCCGTTTCCCCTGACTTCTTCCTCCAGCCGAACGAGAATTATTATGTCTCCCTCTTCTGCGGTGTCCTCGGGAAAGTTGTTCCACATCATATCCCGGAGCTTCGCCTAACCCCTCAGGAATAGGATTTTTAAAGATATCTTTATCAATAAACTTTTCTATCCTGAAAAACTTATCCCGTTCTATATCTGATATAAAAGTAATAGCTTCCCCTTCGGCACTTGCACGTGCCGTACGTCCGATACGATGAATATAGTCTTCAGGATCATGCGGTACATCAAAATTGATAACCAAACCTATATCCGTGATATCAATACCTCTGGCCACAATATCTGTTGCGACCAACACATCGACCTTACCGTTTTTAAAATCAAGCATCACTTCTTCCCGCTGGGACTGTTCAAGATCAGAATGCATAGCTCGAACGTTATACTTCATCCGTCTGAGCTTCGTCGTAAGTTCTTTAACCTTCTGCTTCGAAGAAGAGAATATAATAGTCTTACCCTCAATTTTTTTAGAAAAGACTGCTTCTATGATCGCCATTTTCTGGTTTTCATAACAAACATATGCCGACTGCTTTATCGCCTCATTAGGTTTTGAAACCGCGATATTAATTTCTGCAGGATTATGTAATATATTTTTAGCAAGCTGTCTTATTTTAGGAGGCATAGTTGCAGAAAACAAAATTGTCTGTCGCTTCTTCGGAAGGTGATTACATATCTGCATAATATCGTCATAGAATCCCATATCCAACATCCTGTCAGCTTCGTCAAGAATAAGATATTCCACAAAAGGCAACTTCACCCCGCTATTTACCAAATGAGATATAAGCCGCCCCGGTGTAGCGATCACGACATCAGCCCCCATGAGCAATCCTCGTTTCTGTTGATCCCATTGCGCCCCATCACCACCTCCGGATACGACAAAAGTCGAAATAGGTAAAAAATAAGAAAAACCCTCAAACTGCATATCTATCTGTTGCGCCAATTCTCTTGTCGGCGCTATGATCACAGCCCTTACGGCATCATTTTCTTTCTTATTCTTAGTAAGTAAATTCAACAACGGAAGTATATATGCGGCAGTCTTACCCGTCCCCGTCTGAGCACAAGCGATTAAATCTTTTCCCTCCAAAATTACAGGTATGGTAAGTTCCTGCACCGGAGTCGTTTCTTTAAAATTCATTGCACCCAAACCTTCCAGAACTTCCGGTTCTAGATTTAATTCATCAAATCTCATATAATCCTACTACTTTTCAAGAAGACTACTTATGATAACCAAAGCCCATTTATCAGCCGAATCTTATCAATAAATAGTTTGAACAAAGATAGTCATAAAAAATGAAAGATCGGTAATCAAATAAAGTAAGACTTACGTTTTCTTCCGGTCTTTTTTCTCGTTTTCAATCGACTGATATATCTCTATCCTCCTCATAAAACAGAAAAACATCCTCAAACGAAATTCTAAAATCTGATCCGGACAAAATTCAAATAAGCACTAAGACTCAAAAATTGCTTCATTACAATTGCCGAACCTTCTCATAAATCTACCGATCAACTTTGCAGTCTATATTCATTTGGCGTGCAACCTACACACTTTTTAAATAAACGACTGAAATGCTGTGGATACTGAAAACCTAAACCATACGCAATTTCACTTATCGTCTTATCCGTATCTAAAATCCGTTCTTTTGCCATATTTATCAGCTCGAGTTGAATATATTCTTGTGCTGTCTTCCCGGTTTCCCGCTTTATCAAATCACCGAAATAATTAGGAGACAAGCACAACCGGTCGGCACAATATTTCACAGAAGGCAATCCCATATTACGAGGTTTATCTGTATGGAAATAATCATTCAGAATATTCTCAAATTTCATAAGCACATCTTTATTGACATTAGTCCGTGTTACAAATTGACGCTCATAAAAACGAATGCAATAATCTAACAACAACTCGATATTTCTTGAAATTAAAGTTTTACTATGCTTGTCTACACCATGTCGAAGTTCATGCCCTATATTATGCAAACAATCATATACAATCTGTCTTTCTTGATCTGATAAATGAAGCGCTTCATTCACTTCATAAGAAAAAAACGTATAATTTTTGATATTTCTACCAAGAGATGTTCCTCTTATTAAATCAGGATGAAAAGTCAAAGCCCATCCTTTAGGCTGAATGATCTCTCCATTATCCTCGACACCGATTATCTGACCCGGAGCAAGGAAAACAAGAGTCCCCTCTTGATAATCGTAATGCTGCCTGCCATATATCAAATCTCCACACTTCACTTCTTTCAAAAAGATCGTATAAAAACCAAAACTCATTCGGGCATGACGCATAGGCTTCGCCTTCGACATATCTATCACACTGACCAACGGATGCAAAGTTTCGATCCCCATACGAGAATTATACTGATCGACCGTATCTATCTTTAAAATATTATCTTTCATAGCTTTACTATTTTGAATTAATGCAAAGTTAACATTTTTATCGATACTATAATCTGTACTTTTTCAAATCCGTAATAATGGTACAAAGACCCGTAATTCATCTACAAATCAATATAAATAACCAATATAATTTTGCAATGTAGATAACAAAAAAACAAAATCAATTATGGACACAAAAATGAACTTTGATATGTATGTCCCGACACATACCTTATTCGGTGCAGGAATGTTAAACCATTTGCATTCTCAAAAAATGCCGGGGAAAAAAGCTTTACTCGTAATATCTAACGGCAAATCAACTAAAACAAACGGGTATCTAAAACGTACAGAAGAACAACTTCAAAAAGCCGGAGTAGAATTTACTATATTTGACCAAATTGAAGCAAATCCTTTAAAATCTACGGTCATGGCAGGAGGAAATGCTGCCCGAACAAATGGATGTGATTTTATTGTAGCTTTGGGAGGAGGTAGTGTCATGGATGCTTCAAAAGCTATTGCTGTTATGGCTACTAATGACGGAGATTATTGGGATTATATTCCTTCAGGAAGCGGAAAAGGTAAGATTATGACCAATGTACCGCTACCTATTATCGCCATCACGACAACCGCAGGAACAGGGTCGGAAACCGACCCCGGATGTGTCATCACGAATGAAACGACTCATGAGAAGACAGGCTTTGTACATCCTGCTTTATTCCCCGTTCTCGCAATTGTCGATCCTGAACTAATGCTATCCGTTCCTCCGAAGTTTTCTGCCTATCAAGGATTTGATGCATTATTTCACAGCATAGAAGCATACGTATCGAACGGTGCAAATTTAATGAGCGACATGTATGCTTTAACTGCAATAGAAAATGTGTCTCTCAATCTGCCGAAGACAATAAAAAACGGGAACGATATAGAAGCCCGCACAAAAGTTGCATTCGGCAATACTCTTTCCGGATCTGTAATGTGCGTAGGCCGGTGTAACAGCGAACACTCTCTGGAACATGCCATGTCTGCTTATCATCAGGAACTTCCTCACGGAGCCGGGCTGATCATGATAAGCAAAGCTTACTTTACCCACCTTATTAAACAACATGCATGCGATGATCGTTTTATAAAGATGGCAAAGGTCATGGGTATGAAAAACGCAACAGAACCAATGGATTTTATAGCTGCTCTTACAAAGCTTCAAGAAGATTGTGGCGTAGCCGATCTCAAAATGTCCGATTATGGTATTACCCCCGATGAATTTGAAAAATTCGCTATCAATGCTAAAGATACCATGGATTTTCTCTTCTCTTGTGATCGTATCCCGCTAAGTAATGAGGATTGTATAAATATTTATGCGGCATCTTACAAATAAATAATTTTAATAGCAAAAGAAACAAACAGAAAAAGAGAGTATTCTCTCAATGTCTAAACATAAAAAATTATGAAAACTCTGCATTCTATACTTATTTTTATTCTTATGATATCAACTACCTTTAATTCTTCGGCACAAAATAACGATTCAAAAATTTTAGTAGCCTACTATTCTTATAGCGGGAATACCAAAGTTGTTGCCGAACAGATACAAAAGGGTACTAATGGTGATTTATTTGAAATTCAACCTATAAAACCTTATCCCAAAAACTATCAAGAAGTTGTTGATCAAGCTAAAAAAGAAATCAACGACAACTATAAACCCGCTTTAAAAACTAAAGTAAAAGATATCGATAAATACGATGTCATTTTTGTCGGTTCACCTTGCTGGTGGGCAACAATAGCACCTCCAGTAGCGACATTTTTGTCAAATTATAATCTCTCAGGAAAAACAATCATTCCGTTTATGACTCATGAAGGAAGCCGCATGGGGCATTCAGAAAACGACATAAAGGCTCTTTGTCCGAAATCGAATGTTTTAAAGGGGCTTCCGATACGAGGTAGTCAGGTAAAACAAGCTGAAGAAGATGTTATGAAATGGCTGGAAAAAATAGAAATGCTAAAAAAATAAGAAATCATGCAAAAAGTAAAATTAAATAACGGCGTAGAGATGCCGATCTTAGGTTATGGAGTTTATCTGGTCTCTCCTGAAGAATGCGAACGTTGTGTACTCGATGCCATCAGTGTAGGTTACCGTAGCATAGACACAGCACAAGCATATTATAATGAAGAAGGTGTGGGTGCAGCCATTACTAAATGTGGTGTTCCTCGCAGCGAATTATTCATTACTACCAAAGTCTGGATCAGCAATGCAGGAGAAGGTAGAGCAGCAGCCAGTATCGATGAGTCTTTACAAAAATTGCGCACCGACTATATCGACCTGTTACTCATTCACCAACCCTTCGGAGATTATTACGGAACATACCGAGCTATGGAAAAAGCGGTAAAAGCCGGGAAAGTAAGAAGTATTGGTTTGAGTAACTTTTATCCCGACCGTTTCGTAGACTTAGCAGAAAATGTCGATATAAAGCCTGCGGTAAATCAATTACGGACGAACGTATTCAGTCAACAATGGGATGCGGAGATCGAGATGAACAAATACGATACCCATATTATGGCATGGGCTCCACTCACACAGGCAAATAAAACTCTGTTCGACAACCCTACTATCGCAAAAATTGCTGAGAATCACAACAAAACAGCTACACAAGTAGCCTTGCGCTACCTCATTCAACGAAATATTATCGCTATTCCCAAATCTACTCATATAGAACGGATGAAGCAGAATTTGGATGTATTTGATTTCTCTCTTACCGATTCCGAGATGGAAGCTATTCGCCCACTCGATCAAGAAGCAGATTTCCAATGGTCACATCGTAATCCCGAACTGGTACGTTTTTTGCTGAATTATGATAAACAATTCAATCCCAAAAACAAGTAAATAAGCTGTTACATTGAAATATGAAAAATATATTGATAGTATCAGGACATCCAGACTTGAATAATTCATTTGCAAACAAGAACATATTGGAAGAGCTGAACAGACTGTTACCTGAAGCAGAGTTTGCTTATTTAGACAAACTATATCCGGATTTCCGTATAGATATAGAAACAGAACAAAAACGGCTGCTTCGTGCAGATATTATCGTCTTCCAATTTCCTCTATTCTGGTATAGTGCTCCTTCTCTACTGCATCGTTGGATAGAACAAACGTTTGTACACGGTTTTTCTCACGGGCGAACAGGAGACAAGTTGAAAGGCAAACAGTTAATACTTTCTTTCACTTCCGGTGCTCCAGAGGAAATGTATTGTTACGGCGGATTACAAAATTATCCTATCGAAGATTTTCTTCCGCCCTATAAACAGCTGGCCAATTTATGCGGATTGCAATGGGAAGGCTATATATATAGCGGAGGCCTCTCTTACGCTAACCGTCATGATGAGGAGATTCTGAGACAAATGAAAGACAAAGCCATTAATCACGCTTATTCATTGGTCGAGAAAATAAAAAATTTAGAAAATTTTTAAATTTTTCGATTAAGAAATTATTATTTTCAAAACAAAGCCGAGCGAAATTCAGACTCTTTATTCCTAATATAGGGGACATTATAGGCAACAAGATGTTGTCTATAATGTTTTCAAAATTACATCCAAGAAATCAGATTCTGTTTTTTCAAAATCGATTTTCCAACATCATCTATTGACGGATTAAAAAAAATTATATTTATTTGCCACACTCAAAAATAACCGTCAAAATAACCCTTAAATAAAAAATGAAATACTCCTATCTGCTCTTAGATTTGGACGGGACTGTTACCGATTCAATGACTGGCATTACCCGATCGGTACAATATGCTCTGAAACATTTTGGAATTGAAATAAAAGAATTAAGCTTGCTGCAACCGTTCATTGGTCCACCTCTCAAAGATTCTTTTAAAGAATTCTATCATTTTACAGAAGAGCAAGCAATTCTCGCTACATCAAAATATCATGAATATTTTTCTTCAAAAGGAATATTCGAAAACACAGTTTATCCGGGAATAAAAGATTTTTTACAGAAACAGAAAAAGGAAAACAAGCAAATATTATTAGCAACGTCTAAACCGGAGATTTTAGCCAAACAGATACTCGATCATTTTGAACTATCATTCTATTTTGATTTTATAGGAGGCGCGACTTTTGATGACAGCCGATCTTCCAAGAAAGACGTCATTAACTACGTATTAGAAAACTGCCAACTCAAAAACAAATTAGATAAATGTATCATGATCGGAGACCGGAAACACGATATAGAAGGAGCTAAGGCAAATCACATTTCTTCAGTAGGAGTATTATATGGATATGGTAGTCAAGAAGAACTTTTACAGGCCAAAGCCGATTATATAGTCAAAGATTTAAAGGAACTGCAAACAGTACTTATCTAAGAGCCTGTCTAAATTTTCCGATAAAAAAATATTATCAGGTCATTTTTGCGCTTTCTTCCGGTCTGTTTTCCCGTTTTCCCTCGTCAAATAGCCCGCTATCATCCTCCTGAAAACAGAAAAATATCCTCGAAAGAAACACTCAAATCTGACCCGAGCAAAATTTACGACAGGCTCTAAAAGTGAAAACTCAAAGAACCTTGCCCAAAATTTTCATAATGCATCAAGGCTTTTTTACTCCTTTATATATCAACACCCCTAATACTAAAATACCCAAAGCTATAAAACCCCAAGAAAGCTCTTTACTATATTCTGCTACTTTACTCATTAATTGATCTTGAGGAACGACCGATTCGAGATAATATCCTATTGCTGCCAATATGATATTCCAAAGACCTGCCCCTAATGTCGTATAAATCAAGAATGTAGATAACTTCATACGTGCAAGCCCGGCAGGTATAGAAATCAGCTGTCTGACTGCAGGAACTAAACGTCCTACAAAAGTCGATATACGACCGTTATCATCAAAAAACTTTTCGGCTTTCATAACGGATGCCTCATCGATCAAACACATATGTCCGATACGGCTCGACGCAAATTTATATATTAAAGGGCGTCCTATCCACATCGCTAAATAATAATTCACCAAAGCTCCGATATTTGCTCCTAATGTTGCAAACAAAACCACCAGATAAATATTCAGTTCACCGGCAGCCGCCTTGTATGCAGCAGGTGGAACTACAATCTCCGAAGGAAAAGGGATAAACGAACTTTCTATAGCCATTAATAAAGTAATAGTCCAATAATTCAAATGGTCTAAACACCACTGTATAAAAGCCAATGACTCCATATATTATCTTTTAATTATTTTGCAAAGATAACCAGCGAATTAGCCATTCATGTTTCATTCATAATGCATTTATATTACATTTTTATTACAAAAACACACGTTACTTATTGCAGTTAGCAGCATACAATCCATCTATAATACCATCAGCCAGTCCGATCACAGGCACATAAATGTATTCAGAATGGAAAATTTCTGCTATCGTCAGAAATATTTCGGATGCCGGAACAATAACATCTGCCCGATCAGGTTTCAAATTAAATACTTGCATACGTTCTTCGAATGAAAGCAACTTAAGTTTCTCATAAAGAGACTTCAATACTGTAACCGATATGCGTTGGCGTTTCTTATCGGTTTTCTCTGCCAAACGATACAATTTATTAATATTCCCTCCCGAACCGATAATATTAGTTCCGAGATAGTTTTCCGACAATGTTTTCATATCGGCTTCGAGACGTTTCCACTCTCCAAAATCTACCGCATCATTCAACATGCGTACCGTTCCTATATTATAAGATTTGGAACAGACCAACTCACCCTTTACCAATAAATTGACCTCTGTACTTCCACCACCGACATCCACATACATATAATTCCCGTGCCGGTCTTCCATACACTCTATATGGTTATTATAGACCATACGGGCTTCTTCCTGTCCCGTAATAATCTCAATTTTAATTCCGGTTTTTTTCTCTATCATTTTAATAATATCTTTCCCGTTGACAGCATCCCGCATTGCAGAAGTTGCGCAGGCTCGATAGTCCGCGACATCATATATCTTCATTAAATGGCGATACGATTTCATCAACCGAATCATATTCTTTTCTTTCTTTTCAGAGATACGTCCTTTAGAAAAGACATCGAATCCTAAACGAAGAGGTACACGAAGCAACAATACTTTTGAGAATTTTTTTTCGGAATTTTCGTTTATATGCTTAATAAGCAATCGCACCGCATTAGAACCTATATCGATAGCAGCATAATTCATTTCAGACCGCTTATTTTTACTCCTATTTTCTTTATTCATTTTTGATTTTCTTCTAAATAATAATCATACAATGCACTTTGGGAACGAAATGAGACATCACTGTCCGTAGTCCATGAACAATTTTTACCAGAACCATCTACCACACGCCCTTGCAAAGTATCTCTCAATCCATAATCTATAATTTTTTTCATCTCCTCCTTTATAGCTTGATCATACACCGGCGTTATGACTTCTATACGGTTATCCAAGTTACGGGGCATCCAATCAGCTGAACCGAGAAAAACTTTTTCTTTCCCTCCTGCAGCAAAAACAAATATACGTGAATGTTCTAAATAACGGTCGATAATACCGTTAATATGTATATTATCACTTATCCCCGACACTCCTGTAATAAGAGAACAATTCCCTCGTACAAGCATATCTATCAACACTCCGTTTTGCGAGGCCTCGTATAATTTATTCACGATAACAGGATCTGTTACATGATTTATCTTCACTTTAATGTACGCCGGTTTTCCAGCTTTTTTATTCTTTATCTCGTCATTAATAAGTGACAAAAACTTTCGCTTCATTTCATTCGGTGAGACCAATAATTCTTTAAAACGAACAGGCATATAGGGGTATTCGATAAAATCGAATACGGAATTAACATCTTTCACGATACGTGGAGCCGAAGTCATCAACATACAATCAGTGTAAGACCGAGCATTGCCTTCATGAAAATTACCGGTACTGATACAGGCAATATCCGCTCCCGTTTTCGTTGAAATATGGGCAATTTTTGAATGTACTTTCAAACCCTCCACTCCAAAAATCACTTTGATTCCTGCATCCTGCATCTTTTTTGACCATCCGATATTAGAAGCCTCATCAAAACGCGCAAGCAACTCTATAACAACTGTTACTTTTTTCCCATTACGAGCAGCGCCGATCAAAGCTTTTACCACTTTCGACTCTTTAGCTAAACGATAAAGAGTTATTTTGATACCTTTTACCTGTTTATTTACCGCAGCTTCTTGCAATATCCGTATAAAAGAATCAAAATTATGATAAGGAACATGTATAAAACGATCTTTTTTACGAATTTCATCAAAAATACTTCCGGAAACAGAAAGTTCCTTCTTCAATATAGGAGGCCACAAAGGATATTTCAGATCTTTACGCCCGCAATCCGGGAAGTGCATCAAATCTTTATGATTCTGATAACGTCCACCTCCCAAAACAGTATCGAGACTGTCAAGATTTAATTTTTTCAATACCCTTTTCAAAAGATCTTTAGGCATCTCCATGTCATAAACGACACGCAAAGGTTCTCCTTTTTTACGACTTTTGATTCCTTTGGATATTTTCTGAAGCATTCCGTTACGCAAATCGTTATCGATTTCCATCTCAGCATCACGAGTAAATTTAAAAGAGTACGCTTCAAAACGGACATAATCCAATCCATTAAAAATCAAAGATAAACAGCACCTGACTACATCATCGAGATACATCAAAAAACTTTTCCCGTCTTTATCGGGTAACCGTACAAAACGCCCACAAACAGAAACCGGAAGTTCAAGCAATGCATATTCCGAAGTAGCGTTCGTATTCTCTTTCGACAATTTTACAGCCAAATATATGTCTTCATCAGTCTCACTGTCAAGTTGCTTTATTGCCGAAAACCAAACCGGAACAATAAAACCATTCAATTTTTCCCAATAAAAAGAACGAATAAAACCGAGTTGCTCCTCATCTGCTTCCTTATCAGAAATCAAATAGATATTTTCACCGCGTAATTTCTCTGTCACATCCTTTACCGCCTTCTCATAATCCTTAGAATAACTGCCATTTAGTTTAGCTATACGCTTAATAAGTTGTTTGGCATTCTCTCTTTCCCGTAAAGCAGAGCGATCATTACATTCGGCAATCCGATTTTGAGTTGCCACACGTACCCGAAAAAATTCATCTAAATTATTAGAATAAATTCCCAAGAAAGCTAAACGTTCTAACAAAGGAACATCTTCCTTACAGGCTTCCTGAAGAATTCTTCGGTTAAAATACATCCAACTAATATCCCGGTCTAAGTAATATCGGCTTAACTTCTTGTCTCCCATATCATCGTATTTTCTGCAAAAGAAGAATACTTACGTTACAATTATATTACATATTTATAATAATACAATTAAATTCGGCACAAGTTCTTCTTTCACAGCCAATAACTTCAATATATAACCTCTTTTTATCATCAAAACTATTTTTCATGCCAAATCATATCTTTAAATTACCAATATATGAAAACCATTCTCCCTGTCAAATGTTTTATATCTATGCAAAATCGTTATTATATAAACTTATAGAGATATTTATGGCACAAAAAGTAGCAGAACAAGTTATCGACATGCTGGTCGATACCGGAGTAAAACGAATTTACGCTGTCACTGGAGACAGTTTGAATGAAATCAATGACGCAGTAAGACGAAATGGAAAAATAAACTGGATACATGTCCGTCATGAAGAAACAGGAGCTTTTGCCGCCGGAGCTGAAGCCCAAATAACCGGTAATATTGCTTGCTGTGCCGGAAGCAGCGGACCGGGACATGTACATCTGATAAACGGAATATATGATGCCCATCGTTCCAATGCTCCAGTAATAGCGATAGCCTCAACAATCGCTACCCATGAATTCGGCACTAAATACTTTCAAGAAACAAATACGATAAAATTATTCGATGATTGCAGTTATTACAACGAAATGGCAACAACTGCTCAGCAATTGCCAAGAATGATGCAAGCCGCAATCCAGACAGCTATTTCAAAAAAAGGTGTTTCTGTTATCGGACTACCCGGAGACTTAACTTCTCAGAAAGTTGTCGATATAGATTCTTCTAACACACCTTATCTCACACAACCCGTTGTTTCTCCCCAGATTACAAAAATAAAAAAAATTGCTTCTTTATTGAATAAAGCGAATAAAATCACCATCTTTTGCGGTATAGGTGCACAAAATGCTCATGACGAAGTAGTCGAATTGTCACAATCTTTAAATGCACCTGTCGCATATTCGTTTAAAGGGAAAATGGGAATTCAACATAATAATCCGAATGAAGTAGGCATGACCGGTCTGTTGGGCTTGCCATCAGGATATTATAGTATGCAAGAAGCGGAAATACTATTATTGTTAGGAACGGATTTCCCATATACCCCCTTTATGCCCGAAAACAGTTATATCATTCAAGTCGATATCCGGGCTAATCGCATAGGAAGAAGAGCGAAAGTAAATATGGGTGTAGTCGGAGATGTTAAAGATACTCTCAAAATACTAAACCCGCTTATAAAACCCAAAGAGGATGACAGGTTCCTTAAACGGCATTTGAAAATATATGAAACCGTAAAAAAGAATCTCAATACTTATGTCACAAACAAAGGTGCGGAAAACAAGATACATCCCGAATATGTAATGCATCTTATCAATAAAAAAGCCGATGAAAATGCCATATTTACCGTAGATACAGGGATGACTTGTGTATGGGGAGCTCGTTATCTGGAAAGTACCGGAAAACGAACGATGTTAGGTTCATTTAATCACGGATCAATGGCAAATGCCATGCCTCAAGCAATCGGTGCTGCATTGGCTGCTCCCGAACGGCAAATTATAGCCCTATGCGGTGATGGCGGACTTTCTATGCTCTTAGGAGATTTAGAAACAATTGTACAGTACAAACTTCCAATAAAAATCATAGTATTTAACAATAGAGCTTTAGGAATGGTAAAATTAGAAATGGAAGTGGCCGGACTCCCGGACAACCAAACGAATATGCTGAATCCTGACTTTGAACTTGTAGCCAAGGCTATGGGAATGACCGGGTTTACGGTACGACATCCTGACAATGTAGAATCTGTTCTCGAATCGGCGATGAAAACAGATGGTCCGGTATTAGTAAATATCATGACCGATCCTAATGCTTTAGCAATGCCACCCAAAATAGACTTCGACCAAATACTCGGATTTGCACAATCTATGTACAAACTAATTTTGAACGGAAGAACAAAAGAAGTCATGGAAACAATAAACTCCAATATAAAACATTGGAAAGAGGCTTTATGATGTTATCCGCTAAATTTCACTATCTTTGCAGTCCGTTAATTTAATTCGGCAATGAAAAAGAAAATGAAATTTACTCAAGAAGATTACCTCAAGGTAAACAGAAAAGCGAGTCGGGAGGAAGAAATCGAAAAACACGGACATCCGGTTTCGTTTAACCGAATCCATGTTTCAAAAAAAGTATATAACCGAAAAAAAATTAAGGCAGGCGATAAAAACCTGCCTTATTTGTTTGAGAGGGCAGCATAGTACTTAAAGGCTATCTAAATTTTCCGATAAGAAAATATTATCAGATCATTTTTACGTCTTTACTTGTCAGATAGCCGCTATCATCCTCGTAAAAACAACAGAACATCTTCAAAAGAAACTCCTAAAACTGACCCGTACAAAATTCAGACAAGCTCCCAAAGGACATGTTTAAATTTTATTGAATATAAAAACAGAAGGCCGGTCTCTCCCGAGCCGGCCTTCCCAAACTTGAAATATATCAAAAACAAGAAAGAGGATAGCTTATTCCAAGAATAAGCAAGGATAATAATACCAATGAAACACACAAAAAACAAGAATATCATAAATAGATAAAACTTAAAGCTTTCCACGTTATTCCAGACTACAATCTCCATTGTTCGTCTAATAAACAATCCTGTATCACTTGTTTGAATATAAAACATTACAAATCTCTCAATTGTTTTTCAACAAACATTATTTAACAATAAAAAGCACTTCAATCTTATGAAGATATTTTCTAACTATCCGCTTTGGCTACAATAAAATCCGTTATATTTGCACTTTATTAAAAAACGGGACACGTTATGAGCACATTATCTCCCTCGGAAATAGTAATATCAGCAGAAAAATCGGCTTTGCAAAAAATCGAATTCAGTACACGGAAAACCGTTACTTTAGGCATATTGGCCGGAATTTATATAGCAATGGGAGGATTATTGTCCCTTCTAATCGGCAGTGGATTTCCTGAAATAACGAATAACAATCCCGGACTACAAAAACTTCTTTCCGGTTGCATGTTCCCATTAGGACTTATATTAGTTGTTCTCGCCGGAGCAGAACTATTCACAGGCAATAATGCGATTTTAATACCGGGAGTATTAAACGGCAAATATAAATGGACGGCTGTATGGAAAAACTGGATTATCGTTTACTTCAGTAATTTTATCGGAGCTCTTTTTTTCGTTTATGTTATGGTACATTCGACAGGTGTTGTCGCATCCGATCCTTGGCATTCGGCAATAAAAAATATTGCAGTCGCCAAAGTATCGATGTCTTGGATTACCGTCTTTTTAAAAGGAATCGGAGCTAATTGGCTCGTATGTCTTGCTGTATGGTTAGGAATGAGTTCGTCAAGTACTGCCGGGAAATTCATAGGATTGTGGTTCCCGGTTATGGGCTTTGTCGCAATCGGATATGAACACAGTATAGCTAACATGTTCTTCATTCCGTTAGGTATGCTTCGAGGAGCAGACATATCGGTTTACGATTTCCTGGTAAGCAATCTCATTCCGGCAACATTAGGAAACATTATCGGAGGTGCTCTATTCGTAGGTAGTTTTTATTGGTATGCTTATCTAAAAAAATAAAACATTTGCTCTTAAAAGCCTATATAAGAGCCTGTATAAATTTTATATCCTAAAAGGATCGGAATAATGTACTATACCTTGTACTCCGTCCAAAGCACCGGGAAATAATTCTATTGCCATACAACATTCTTCTGGGACATCGAAAGGAAACTCGATGTTAAAATCAGAGGCTTTTTTATAACCGAATCTCGGATAATAGTCTTTATGCCCTAATAAAACGGCAGAACTATAGCCCAACTGTGAAGCTCGTTTATGTGCTTCCCGAAGCAACTCTCCTCCTATACCCTGTTTCTGAAATTCAGGTAAAACGGAAAGCGGAGCTACAGCTAATGAAATAACCGACTTATTTCCCGATACTATCTCCACTTTCGTGAGTAAAATATGTCCCACTATTTTTCTCTCATCAACCTCTGCTACTAAAGAAAGTTCCGGAATAAAAGCATCCGATTTGCGCAAACGACCAACTAATAGATGTTCGGTATGATCGCTTTCTCTTACATTTCTGAAGGCATATTCTACCAAATCGTCAACAACTTTATAATCAAGTATTTGTTCTTGTCTAATTTTAATATTCATTATTTGTAAAATTATTCAAACTTATTGAATGATAAAAGACAGTTTCAAAATATTTTTTTCTTCAGCATTACCACACTGCCGGCATCTTTTGACAACTTAGTATATCCATAAAGGTGCACAAAACCGAGAACCGTTACAAAAATAAACGCCAATCTAAAATCAGGAATGGTATAATGTCCTGCAATTCCATGGTTTATAATATTCGAAAAACGCAAAACTACCGCTCCCATAGCGATTCCCATACCTGTTGACATTTGTTGTATGGTACTATACAAAGTATTTGCCGCTGTCGTCTGGGAAGCTGGTGTATCGGTAAAAGCCAGAGTTGTTAAAGAACTGAACTGTAATGATCGAAAAAGACCTGCTGTAAATAAAACTAAGACAATGACATAAACCGGAGTCGTAGGCATCAACAATGCGGTAAAGAAAGTAAACAAAGCCGAAAAACAACCGTTTACGATCAATATCGTACGAAATCGGAAACGGTGCATAATCCATACTGTCAATGATTTCATAGACAAATTTCCGACCATTGTGGATAAAAACAGCAGTCCTGACTCAAAAGGATTCAGTCCAAATCCTTCTTGAAACATCAACGGTACAAGATAGGGAAAAACTCCTATAATCATCCGAGATACAGACCCGGTAAGAATCGTCACTTTATAAGAATTGATTTTCATTACAGAATAGTCGATCAAAGGATGCGATATATGTTTCGAATATCTGACATTAAACCACAACAAAAGCAAACTAAAACCTATAATCAACAAAGAATAAAAATAAGAAACACCGTCTTTGCTTAAAATTTCAACTCCATACATAAATCCGGCTAAAGAAAAACCGCTCAATACAAATCCTACAGCGTCAAAACGAACTTTCAACCGTTCTTTACGCTCTTCAGAAGGGATATACTTCCATGCCAAAAAGATGCATATAATACTGATCGGAACGTTTAAATAAAAAATATACCGCCAATTCCAATAAGTCGTTAAATATCCTCCGACAAGAGGTCCGATAATCGGAGCGACTAATGCAGGTAAAGTAATATAGTTCATTGCAACCGGCAAGTCTTCCTTAGGTGTAGTCTTCAATACAGCCAAACGCCCCACAGGAGACATCATCGCACCCGCCATTCCCTGCATAATACGATACAGAACAAATTGAGTCAAGGATACAGATGTCCCGCATAATGTCGAAGCTAAAATAAAAAAAGCGACAGCAGTACAAAAAACATTGCGTGTACCAAAACGATCGGCAATCCACCCGCTGACCGGAATAAATATAGCCAAAGCTATTAAATAAGACGTTACTCCTGTACTTAAATGAATAACATCAACTCTAAAAGAACGAGCCATTGCGGGTATTGCCGTATTTACGGCTGTCGTATCCAAGAATTGCATAAAAAATGCAATAGCGACTATCAAAGATACAGTGACAGATCTGTTAAACTTAAACGGTAATTTCTTTTTCCACCTCATCCATTTCTATTTTCCACCGAAATCACACAATTTTTCCATCAAACTTCATGAAAAAAATTCAAACTCTGTATTTTCAGACCGGGAAAAATGATCATGCTCCCAGAGCCTATCTGAATTTTCCTTAAACCGATGCAAAGATACTCGATTTATATCATTTATTATTTCTTGAATATCGCAAAACCGCTCTGTTTCTCACTAAAAAAACAAAATGACCAAATGACCTGATATTATCTTCTTATCGGAAAACCTAGACAGCCTCTTTCTTATTAAGTTCTGAGAAGGTATCCAAAAATTATTCTATCATAAACCTGTTCAAGGATAATGCAAACGTATCATTATACTGTTTTTGTAAACGCACCAGTTCCCGATTCATAAAATCAACGACTTTCCCGTATTCCGGATCATCAAACACATTATGCATCTCTGTCGGATCTTTTTCGAGATCATACAGTTCCCAAGCATCTATATCATCATAAAAATGGATCAACTTATATTTATCTGTACGAACTCCATAATGACGTTTTACGGCATGTTCTGCCGGATATTCATAAAAATGATAATAAAGAGACTTTCTCCAATTTTTCGGATTCTCCCCTTTCAATAAAGGAAGTAAAGAAATACCTTGCATATCTTCAGGGACAGGTACTCTTACCAAATCTAAAAATGTAGGTGCATAATCTATATTTTGAACTAATTGAGAAATATCTCCTTTTTTATCAAAATCTTTCGGCAAACGCATAATCAAGGGGGTACGCATAGACTCTTCGTACATGAAACGTTTATCGAACCACCCGTGTTCTCCCATATAAAATCCCTGATCAGAGGTATAAACAATCAATGTATTCTCCAATAAGCCTTTTTTATCAAGATAATCGAGAATCCTCCCGACATTGTCATCCAAGGATTTTACTACTTTCATATAATCCCTCATGTAACGCTGAAATTTCCATTCAGCCAACTCTTTCCCGCTTAGTTTCCGAGAATAAAAATCTTGTATTATCGGATCATAAAAATGATCCCAAGCCTTACGTTCTTCCGGAGTCATCCGACCTATAATTTGTTCATATACCGATTTTAAACGACTCTCTTTCCCAACTGCCAGCATTTTCAGATCATAAATAATATCCATATCTTCGGCAATACTCATTTCCTGTGCCGCAGCAGCAAGACGTCCGTTATAATCATCAAAAAAATTATCCGGTAACGGGAAAATTTTATCTTCATACAAAGAAAGATTCTTTATCTCAGGTAACCAGTCTCGATGTACAGCCTTATGATGCAAGAATATAGCAAAAGGTTTGGTCTCATCTCTCTCATTCTCTAGCCAATTTATTCCTATGTCGGTAATCAGGTTCGTAACATATCCTCGTCTTTGTACCGTATCATTATTCATACGGATAAAATCCGGATTATAATAATCACCCTGGCTGGGAAGAATCTCCCAATAATCAAATCCTGAAGGCAGACTTTCAAGATGCCATTTACCCACCAACGCAGTTTGATATCCGGCTTTTCGGAGAAGTTTAGGCATTGTTTGCTGAGAAGAGTCAAAAACACAAGTAGTATTATCGGTGAATCCATTTGCATGACTGTGTTTTCCCGTAATCATACAAGCCCTACTCGGCCCACTTAACGAATTGGCGACAAAGCTGTTCGTAAAACGAACGCCATCTGCTGCAATACGGTCCAGGTTCGGAGTATTTATATAACGGGTATCATAACAACTCATCATTTGAGCCGTATGATCATCCGTCATAATGTATACAATATTATAGGGTTTCGCCGATTTCTCTTTTTTCCCTGAACAAGACAATGCAGAAAACAGAACTGCGACTCCCGATAACGAATATAAAACTTGACCAGAATATTTCATTGTATCAGTTAAATTTTAGAATCTGTTTAAATCTTATACCTATGAAGATGACTTCCGAATAGAATTTAAAAACTTGACTGAAACAGATTTTTAAGGTTTACAATAATTATTCCATTATTTTTTTCGAGATTTCACCTCATTCAACAAGACTGAAAGACGCTTTACAACTTCCGGATATTGTATCGCTACATTCTGCTTTTCTGCCGGGTCGGTAGACAGATCGTACAACTGAGCTTCAGGGCTGTTTCCCAAATCCATTTCCACCCATGACACGGTATTAGGCAATTCACTCGGCTCTATATACTTCCATTTTCCCTGAATAATCGAAAGTGTATTATTCAGATTTTGCTGAACGACATATTCCCGGTCTTTCGATTCGTCACCTAAAAAGACAGAAAGATTGCCTTGGCTATCCGGAGCAACACCTTTCGGTAAATCCTTGCCCAACAATTCTGCCATAGAAGCAAATACATCGACTTGCGAAAACAACGCATGTTGCTTTACAGGTTTGATTCTATCCGGCCATCGGACAATAAACGGCACACGTGTTCCAGCTTCATAAACACTATATTTACCTCCTCTATAAATTCCCATAGGCGTATGTCCGTTCAGGTTTTCCAAAGCCCCATCTATATATCCGTCATCAATCACAGGTCCGTTATCACTCGTAAAAATAAATAGGGTATTATTCGCTATGCCCAAACTGTCAAGCGTATGCATCAATTGCCCGATAGTCCAATCCAGTTGCAATATGACATCACCTCTCACACCCAAACCGCTTTTCCCGGCAAAACGAAGATGTGGAATACGAGGAACATGCACATCTTGAGTCCCTAAATATAGAAAAAACGGATTTTCTTTATTTTTGGCTATAAAGGCTTTAGCTTTAGAAACTATCGTGTCGGCAATATCTTCATCTACCCATAAAGCGGATTTGCCTCCCGTCATATATCCGATACGTCCTATGCCATTGATAATCGTATTATCGTGTCCATGACTCGATTTCATTTTCAATAATTCAGGATTTTCTTTTCCCGTAGGCCAATTACCTACTTTTTTATTATAATCTACAAAAATAGGGTCTTTCGGATCAAGATTTACCACCCTGTCATTTTCGACATATACACACGGAACACGATCTCCCGTAGCAGGAATAACAAAATCATAATCAAAACCTATATTTCGAGGGCTCGGAGTTATCTCTCCATTCCAATCAGGTCCATTCGGTCCTCCTAATCCCAAATGCCATTTACCGATCGCACCGGTAACATAACCAGCGTTCTTAAACAGATCAGCCATAGTAACACATGCCGTATCGATAATCATGCCGGCATTCCCCGTAGCGATCTCGGTATTCTCATAACGCCACGGATATGCTCCTGTCAACAAACAAAACCGAGAAGGGGTACTTGTTGCCGACGATGCATAAGCGTTCATAAACTGAGCTCCCTGAGCCGCCAACGAATCGATATGTGGAGTCTGTATTTTTGTCGCACCATAACAACTCAAATCACCAAAACCCAAATCATCCGAAAAAATATAAATTACATTCGGTAACCGATCATCTGACTTTATAACTTCTTTTTTCGGGGAGACCGTACATCCGGTAAATAAAGAAAATCCGGGGAGCAGACTCCATAATAAATAAGAATGATTCATTCTAATAGTATTTTTAAAGTTTACCATATACCAACCATTAATAAAAAGGACAACTTATTTCATAGTTTAGATTTTGTATATCCAAAGTATTTTTACAAAAATAAGATACTTTTTGAGTTAAAACAATAAATTCGTTGTTAATCTTTCCACACCCTATACATACACATCAAAATTATTCTTCCGACAAGAATCTCACCGATCTATTTTTTCGTACTTTTGTAATATCAAATCAAAAAGCGATATTTATGTTACAACCTCTGGCAGAAAGATTGCGTCCACAAAATTTAGACGAGTACATAGGACAAGAACATCTGGTAGGGAAAGGCGCTATTTTACGGCGAATGATCGATGCCGGACAAATTTCCTCTTTTATTCTATGGGGGCCTCCGGGTGTCGGCAAAACGACTTTAGCCAAAATCATATCCAATCAGTTAGACGTTCCGTTCTATACCCTAAGTGCGATTCATTCGGGAGTAAAAGATGTACGCGATGTTATAGAAAAATGCAAAAGTAACCGAATGTTTCAATCGGGTAGGCCGATACTTTTTATTGATGAAATACACCGATTCAATAAATCTCAACAAGATTCTTTATTAGGTGCTGTAGAAAACGGGACTGTTACCCTGATCGGTGCAACGACAGAAAATCCCTCTTTCGAAGTAATACGTCCTCTCCTATCGCGCTGCCAGGTATATGTTCTCAAATCTCTTGAAGTAAAAAATTTACAAGCGCTTCTCGATCGGGCTATTCATTACGATAAAGTATTGAAAAACTTAAAAATCGAAATACAAGAAACAAATGCATTGTTTCGTTATTCAGGAGGTGATGCCCGCAAGCTTCTCAATATTTTAGATCTGATTACCAGTTCGAACGAACCCGAAAAAACAATAATTATCGATGATGCGACGGTGACAGATCGGCTGCAACAGAATCCGTCAGCATACGACAAAGGCGGAGAAATGCATTATGACATCATATCGGCATTTATAAAATCGATTCGAGGAAGTGATCCGGACGGGGCTATTTACTGGTTAGCCCGAATGGTAGCCGGAGGAGAAGATCCGGCATTTATTGCCCGGCGTCTTGTCATATCGGCAGCAGAGGATATAGGACTCGCTAATCCGAATGCCTTGTTAATCGCCAATGCCTGTTTCGACGCTCTTCAAAATATCGGATGGCCTGAAGGACGGATCATTTTGGCCGAAGCAACGATTTATCTGGCGAGCAGTCCGAAAAGCAATTCGGCCTATATGGCGATAAACGATGCTTTAGGAATAGTAGAGCGTACCGGAAATCTACCTGTCCCGTTACATTTGCGAAACGCCCCGACTTCTTTGATGAAAGAACTGGAATACGGTAAAAACTATAAATATGCACATGATTATGAAAATCATTTTGTCAAACAACAATTTCTTCCGGATGAATTAAAAAACGACTCTATATGGAAGCCTCAGCCCAATCCGGCAGAAAACAAATTAAAAGACCATTTATCTTATTTATGGAAAGACCGTTACAAATAGACAAACTCCCTAAAAACAGGATTACAACTATAATATTGTAAACCAAACGGAGAGTAAAATAACAAATAGTTTTTTTATTTGTCCATTTATATTCAAATTGATCGGATATTTTTTTTGTTATACATAAAATTTGTATTAATTTCGCAGCATCGATATACAACAGAAATTGTTTTTAATCCGATCCGGAATTCTCCGAATATTACATATTTATAGAAACCTTAATATGCATGCCGGAAAACAATTTCCTAAATATTAATAGAACAGTATATAAACTATAAATATTGAACAAATGAAGAAGCACAATTTTTACGCAGGTCCTTCTATTCTGAGTGAATACACCATCAAAAACACGGCTGATGCCGTATTAGATTTTGCAGGGACAGGATTATCTTTATTGGAAATATCACACCGTAGCAAAGAATTCGTCGCTGTAATGGATGAAGCTCAAGCTCTTGTAAAAGAGTTATTGGATGTTCCGTCCGGATACGAGGTCGTTTTCCTCGGTGGTGGCGCCAGTCTGCAATTCTGCATGGTTCCGTTCAATTTGTTGAAAAAGAAAGCCGCTTATCTTGAAACCGGAACTTGGGCTGTAAACGCCATTAAAGAAGCCAAGTTATTCGGTGAAGTCGATGTTGTCGCTTCTTCAAAAGAAGCTAACTTTACTTATATTCCTAAAGGATATACAGTACCCGAAGATGCCGATTACTTTCATATCACTACCAACAATACCATCTTCGGTACTGAAATGCGCTATGATCCGGATGTAAAAGTACCGTTGGTAGCAGATATGTCTTCCGACATTTTCTCGCGCCCGATCGATATTGCCAAATACAATATCATTTATGCCGGAGCACAAAAGAACTTAGCACCTGCCGGTGTTACAATCGCAATTGTTCGTGAAGATGCCCTCGGACATGTAGATCGTGCTATTCCCACCATGCTCGATTACCGAACCCACATCAAAAAAGGATCTATGTTTAACACTCCTCCCTGTTTACCGGTATTCTCAGCATTGCAAACATTAAAATACTACAAGCAATTGGGTGGCGTTAAGGTGCTTGAAAAAATGAATATCGAAAAAGCTGCTATTCTTTACGATGAAATAGATCGCAATAAACTGTTTAAAGGAACAGCTAATGTAGAAGACCGCTCGATCATGAACGTTTGTTTCGTAATGAATGACGAATACAAAGACCTGGAAGACGAATTTATCAAATTCGCGACAAGCAAAGGTATGGTCGGCATTAAAGGTCACCGCTCCGTAGGAGGTTTCAGAGCATCCATTTACAATGCAATGCCAAAATCAAGCGTCGAAGCTTTGATCGACACGATGAAAGAATTTGAAAAAGCTCATTAATAAGGAGACACGATCATGAAAATATTAGTTGCAACAGATAAACCGTTCGCAGCTGTTGCTGTAAACGGAATCAAAGATGTAGTAGAAAGTGCCGGTATCGAATTAGCTTTACTCGAAAAATACGGAGAAAAAAGTAAATTATTGGACGCTGTTAAAGACGTTGAAGGCTTGATTGTCCGTAGTGATATTATCGATGCAGAAGTTCTCAATGCCGCCAAACAATTAAAAGTCGTTGTCCGTGCCGGAGCAGGATATGACAATATCGACCTTGCAACAGCAACAGCCAACGGAGTTTGTGTAATGAATACTCCCGGACAAAATTCGAACGCAGTAGCAGAATTGGTATTCGGGATGACAGTCATGATGGCCCGGAATCTGTATAACGGAACATCAGGGACAGAGTTAAAAGGTAAAAAATTAGGTATTCACGCATTTGGTCAGGTAGGCCGCAACGTTGCACGCATTGCGAAAGGTTTCGGAATGGAAGTTTTCGCTTTTGACCCTTATTGCCCGGCATCAGTGATGGAAGCAGAGGGGGTAAAACCGATTACAGACATCAATGAACTTTACTCAACCTGTCAATATGTATCATTGCATATTCCGGCAACCAATGAAACTAAAAAATCGATCAATTATGCTCTTCTGAAACAAATGCCCAAAGGCGCTATGCTCATTAATACAGCACGCAAGGAAGTCATAAATGAAGAAGAATTAGTGCAAATAATGGATGAACGTCCGGATTTCCGTTACGTATCGGACATTACACCTGACAATGCATCTGTGTTCGCAGAAAAATTTACAGGACGCTATTTCTTCACTCCGAAAAAAATGGGAGCTCAAACAGCCGAAGCCAACATCAACGCAGGAATCGCCGCAGCAAAACAATCGGTAGGATTTTTGAAAGAGGGCATAGACAAGTTCAAAGTAAACAAATAAATATATTTTTACGTTTATAACAAAGCGTTAAGATGACAAAGAAATCTAAATTCCTCTGTCATCTTAACGCTTTATCCGTTCTAAATATTATTTTCGCATATATTTTAAAATCTATAATATGGCTCAAATAAAACCGTTTAGAGGAATAAGACCACCCCAAAAATTTGTAGAAGAGGTAGCATCCCGCCCCTATGACGTATTGAATTCGGAAGAAGCTCGTACCGAAGCTGCGGGAAATGAAAAATCACTTTATCACATTATTAAACCCGAAATAGATTTTCCGTCCGGAACAGATGAACATGATGAACGTGTATATGCAAAAGCTGCTGAAAATTTTCAAAAATTTCAAGATAAAGGCTGGCTGATACAGGACGAAAAAGAAAATTATTACATTTATGCACAAACCATGAACGGGAAAACTCAATATGGTCTCGTCGTGGGAGCTTATGTTCCGGATTATATGAACGGCATCATCAAAAAACACGAACTGACTCGCCGGGATAAAGAAGAAGACCGGATGAAGCATGTTCGTGTAAATAACGCCAACATCGAACCGGTATTTTTTGCTTATCCGGATAATAAAATATTAGACATGATCATAAAGAAATATACAGACCAAAAGCCTGTATATGATTTTATAGCACCAGGGGACGGATTCGGGCATAGATTCTGGATAGTCGATGATGAAAACGACATCTCTACCATTACGGCAGAATTCGCAAAAATGCCGGCACTATATATCGCTGACGGACATCATCGCTCGGCAGCAGCAGCGTTAGTCGGTGCGGAAAAGGCAAAACAAAATCCAAATCATAAAGGAGACGAAGAATACAACTATTTCATGGCCGTATGTTTCCCTGCCAACCAACTTACGATCATCGATTATAATCGTGTTGTAAAAGATCTTAACGGATTAACACCGGAACAATTCTTATCTGCATTACATCAGAATTTTATTGTAGAAGAAAAAGGATACGAGATTTACAAACCTTCTGCTTTACATAATTTCTCTCTTTATCTTGCAGGCAAATGGTATAGTCTTACGGCAAAGCCGGGAACTTATGATGATAATGATCCTATCGGAGTTCTTGACGTAACGATTTCGTCTAATCTCATATTAAACGAAATTTTAGGGATTAAAGATCTCCGGTCTGATAAACGTATCGATTTTGTAGGGGGAATCCGCGGATTAGGCGAACTGAAAAAACGAGTGGATAGCGGAGAAATGCAGGTGGCCTTAGCCCTTTATCCGGTATCAATGAAACAATTAATGGACATTGCCGACTCTGGAAATATCATGCCTCCCAAAACGACATGGTTTGAGCCCAAACTCCGATCAGGACTTATAATCCACAAGTTAGATTAATTCTTATTCCGAAATATATAGAAGCGATCTGGAACTTTTGACATTAAAAACGATTATCAAAGTTCCAGATTCCTAAAAAAAGACAAAAAATACGTATGTGATGCAGCTATTAAATAGGAAAAAACATCTATTTGATAGTTGTTCGCAATAAATTACGCGAACCGAATGAATGAAACGCAACTTATAGAAGGTTGTAAACAGCATAATCCGAAAGCTCAAAAAGCTTTATATGATACCTATGCACGGAAGATGATGTCGGTATGCCTGCGTTACGGAAGTAATCGGGAAACGGCAGAGGATCTGTTGCAAGAGGGTTTTATCAAAGTTTTTTCTGCAATCGGATCTTTTGAAGGAAGCGGTTCTTTTGAAGGTTGGATGAGACGTATTTTTGTAAATACGGCATTAGAATATCTTCGTAAAAATGATATTCTGAAAGAGTCGATTGAAATCGATAATACGGAAGTTTTACAAGAGGTAGATTATTCGGCGATAGAACGAATATCGGCAGACGAGTTAATGGAATTGATAGCAGAGCTTCCTCCGGGATTTCGAACGGTTTTCAATATGTTTGTCATAGAAGGCTACTCCCATAAAGAAATAGGAGATGCCTTAGGCATCACAGAAAGTACATCTCGTTCCCAATTGACCCGAGCCAAACGGCTGTTACAAAAAAAATTAGAAGAATTATAATAGATAATTGAGAGAATAATTAAAAAAATAAAAAGGTTTATACCTTGTAAAACAGAGAAAGATGAACAATAAAGATTTTGAACATCTTATACAGGAAAAATTAAAAGACCACGAAGCAGAGGTTCCTGTAAGTCTATGGGAATCTATCGAAAAAGAACTGCCTCGTAAAAAAGTCTTTTCTTTACCTGTATTTATCAGATACGCAGCAGCATGTATCATTGTTGCCGTATGCTCTGTTACCGCTTATCTGTTTTTAGAACAATCGGATAAGATACAAATTGTTCAAAACCAACACTCTGCCATTCCTCAACAACAACCTCCTAAAACAGAAGAACCGAATATACAAGAAGCTAAGGTTTCCCTGCCACACAAGCCCCTGATCACTCAGTCTAAAACGACTACTGAAAAAGAAAAAAATGTTCAAAAAGAATTATCAGAGAATGTGGTGATAAATGAATTTATTGCCCAACAACCGAATAATCAGGGAAAAGAGGAAAAGCTGAACAAGACTTCTCCTTCTGTTGCAAAAAAAGCAAATAACGAACAGAAAAGACATCCGGATAACATTTCCGAAGAAGAATACAATCGTAAACTAAAAGAATTTGAACAAGCCGGTCAAAAAGAGATCTTGACAGAAACCAATTTCAATTCCCAAAAAAGAAACGGTTTTTCTCTCGGATTATTGGCAGCGAATGCTCTTCCGGGATCAAAAAATACGAATAACCAGCCTCTGACAAGAAGTTCTTCTATCATGGGAGATGAACTTAGTTTATTCTCGACTCCCGAACCGTTAAAGTTCACACACAAAACTCCCATATCTGTCGGCTTGACTATTGAAAAACATCTCGGCAAGCATTGGGGAATCGAAAGTGGTATAGTTTACACGCTACTGCGTTCAGACTATAAAACTCAATCATTAAGTCAAGAAGGAAAACAAGAATTACATTACATAGGTATACCTTTACAAGCGATATATCGCTTTGCCCGTGCGGGAAATTTTTCATTCTATGCTGCGGCAGGGCCTAAAATAGATTTCAATGTCAGCGGGCGCAGGACCGAAACTGCCAGAAACGGTATTGCATCCAGCAACGGGACAGAAGATATTCGAGATAAAAAACCACAGTGGTCATTGCAACTCAGAGCCGGAGCAGCTTATGCATTTATTCCTCAATTAGAATTATATGCAGAACCATCAATGGCATATTACATTAATAATAAAAGCGATATTCCCGATTTATGGAAAGATAAACCCTTGAATTTCATTTTTCAAGTAGGTTTAAGAACAAACTTTTAACAGGAGTTTTTTGAGTTTTCAATAGAAAAGATCTTATACACACAAAATAAACGACAAAATAGATATGAATAAATTCTTAAAAACAGCCGGATTTACATTCTCGGTTTTATCTTTGGTATTGTTGACCGGATGCATCGGTGATAATGGTAATACGACACAATCTTCGGGAATAGGGACTATACAATTCTCAAACGGAGTTCCTTGTATCAATTTAGATAATCTGAATGCAAAAATTACAGGAAACGGCATCAGCGCAGAAGATCGGGGCAAACGCATCTACTGCGGTTATCTGATAGACTGGGATAATCAGCCTGATTCTCCTATAATACAAGCCGAGTTAAGTGACATTTCTATGTGGAATATAGAGGATTACACCTCATCTTCGGAAATAACCATTCAAGATAGCGATCCCTTGGTCAATATCGCTAATCTTTCTATTACGATGGAGGTCAATGATTATGGAGACAACATTATTACGTTCAGAACTTTAACTTATAAAACCGCAGAAGGTGGAACAGCATCTTCTCTGAAACTGGTAGAAAAACAACCGGCTGAAGGAGAAGAAATCGATACCAAGACTAAAACCGTCATGCTCATTTATGATGAAGGGACTGTAAACCAAGATGCAACTGAAGCGACATGGAGATCATTCTATATTCCTAAAGAGGCAGGAATAACCAAACTCGTATTCCAATTCAAAAGCTCACAAAAACCTAATGGAGTATTTTCTGTAAAAGATGATGAAGGTAAAGTAATTGAAAATGCCTATTATACAGAATTATCTTATTCTACAGGTACGGAATCAACAACCACAGAATAAAGCACATAATTTCCATAACTTCCATAAAGTAACCCTGCAAAACCAAAATTTTGCAGGGTTACTTGTTAAGAAAAGCAGAATGATCACAGTTCTTTAGAACTTACATAAATTTATTCGGATCAGATTTAATAGTTTCTTTCAAGTATAATTTGTTACCTTTGCAAGTGACAGCAGCTATCTGACAAATGAAAACGGAAAACAGACCGAAATAAAACACTCAAATGACCTGATAATATCTTTTTATCGGGAAAATTTAGAATAATCACTCTGTTTTTTGTTTTTGCAAAAGGTCTCTGATCTGTGTTAAGACCTGAACTTCCTCTGAAGGGACTGGAGGTGTAGCCGGTTTTTCTTCTTTTTGCCGAGAAGTAAACTTCGCCATTAACTTAATCATGCAAAAAATAGCAAATGCTATAATCAGAAAATCGACACTTGCTTGAATAAAATTTCCATAATTCAGCTCTACAGCAGGAGTAACTACCTCTCCTGCAGCATTGACCTCAGCAGCATGTAACGTCAACTTCAAATCCGTAAAATTAATACCTCCGATCAATAAACCGACCACCGGCATAATTACATCAGAAACCGCAGACGATACAATTTTACCAAATGCACCACCGATAATGATACCGACAGCCATATCGACCACATTACCACGCATAGCAAACTGCTTAAAATCATTTACAAATTTCATTTTCATATTTTATCAAATTAGTATTATAAAAATCTTTCAAAATTTCAAGAACTCCGAAAATCGATAAAACAAATATACAGATTATTCATAACATTGTTTACAAACCACTTATATTAAATTAAAGTTCATTTTTAATTTATTTTCCGATTTTAATCAAATTATAGCAATAAAACCAAACCTTTTTTCTACTTTTGTACAAAACAAAAGGGGTGCCCCAAAAGGCTGAGATTATACCCTATGAACCTGACGGATAATGCCGACGTAGGAATTTGTTCATAGCATTTATTATAATACAACTGCATAGGGTCCTGCCTCTTTTGAGTTAAAACAAAACTCAAATCTAATTAGTTGAGCAAAGATGATTTATTATCCGAAATGTCTGACTATTGCAGGATCTGACAGTGGCGGCGGAGCCGGAATACAAGCCGATCTAAAAACCATGTCGGCAATTGGAGTGTACGGGATGTCTGTCATTACAGCTATTACTGCACAAAATACTTGTGGCGTAAAAGCTATACAGCCCATCGATTCTGATATTGTAACGGCACAATTAGAAGCAGTTCTGAGCGATATAGGAACAGATTCTATAAAAATAGGAATGTTACACTCCGTCAATATCATAAAAGCGGTCATTGAAATTTTGGACAAATATACCCCTCGTTATGTCGTCTTCGATCCGGTAATGGTATCGACAAGCGGGCATAAATTGATCGAAGATAATACCATCGATACTATTCGAGAAACAATGTTCTCCCGATCGACAATTATCACTCCTAATCTTGATGAAGCCTCACTATTAAGCGATATACCTATTTCGGAAGAGAAAGATATGTATGAAGCCGGGGAAAAACTATTGGAGAAAGGTTGCCACGCAGTTTTAATGAAAGGCGGGCATCTAAAAAGTAAGATAATGACCGATTTGTTACTTACAGCAGATGGCGAAGAATATATCTTTAAAGCTGAGAATATAACAACATCCAATACTCACGGAACTGGATGTACCCTATCCTCGGCTATAGCTTCTTATCTGGCATTGGGTCATACCTTATCCGATTCGGTAAAATTAGCAAAGCAGTTTGTTACTTCAGCCATAAAAACCGGCAGTAAAGTTACAACCGGCAAGGGACATGGTCCATTAAATCACTTTTTTGCCCCACACCCCTTGCATATCCTAAAAAAGGAAGAAGACACATTCCACTGAACTCACAACAACAAAACAAATAGTAACAACCTAGACTTGAAATTAAACAAAACAGTGTATGAAAGTATTTTTGAATCACCAAGAAATCTGTGTAGGAAGCAGGGTCACACTACGAGATCTACTCGCGGGTCAGAGCATCACGTCAGACGGAGTAGCAGTAGCTGTCAATAACCGGATTATCAGTAAAGAGGATTGGCCTGATACCTTCTTAGCCAACGGCGATAAGGTTACGGTAATTCGGGCTACGTGTGGAGGCTGATTCGGTTCAGTTCCTTAAAATACGATTAATCAGAAGTTCGGTTCTCATTAGAAGAACCGAACTTTCCAAAAGATGTACACTACATGAAATTAGTAGGAATTACTCGACCGACTTTTTTTAAAGGAGAAGCAGACGCCATAACACTTTTGTTAGAGGGGGGACTCGATTTATTACATATACGTAAACCGGGTTCTTTGTCCGAAGATATAGCATCTCTATTGTCTGATATACCACTTCATCTGTATCCCAAAATCGTTATTCACGATCATTTCGATTTAATCGAAACCTTTCCTTTAAAAGGCATTCATTTGAACAAACGCAATCCTGTATGTCCATCAATACACACAGGGTCGGTAAGCCGATCATGCCATTCAATAGAAGAACTCGATCATATTGAAGATATAGACTACTGCTTCCTCAGTCCTATATTCGACAGTATTTCCAAAAAAGGATACTCATCTGCTTTTTCTAAAGAAGAACTCGCTGATGCATCACGTAAAGGAATTATCAATCCAAAGGTCTATGCATTAGGAGGAATAACTCCCGAACATATTCCTCTACTGCAAGAATTTGGTTTTGGAGGCGTTGCCGTACTCGGTTATTTATGGGAAGACACAACGCTACATACTTTACAACATCGAATCAACATCTTAAAAAATTCAATCTGCTAACAAATCTGTTTATGTTACAATTCATTACCCATAGCAACGAAAAATACGATTATCTGACATCTGCAATCGAAGCATTAAAAGGAGGATGCCACTGGATACAACTCCGAATGAAAAATATACCGGAACAGACCGTTATAGCAACAGCTCTACAACTAAAAGAATATTGTCGAAAATATAATGCAAAATTGATCCTCGATGATCATGTACAAGCGACATTGAAAACCAGAGCAGACGGAGTGCATTTAGGAAAAAACGATATGTCCCCATCTGATGCCAGAAAAATATTAGGGAACGGATATATTATCGGTGGAACGGCCAATACGCTCGATGATATCGAACGACTAATAAAAGAAGGAGTCGATTATATCGGGTTAGGACCTTTTCGCTATACAGAAACAAAAAAAAATCTGAGCCCTATTTTAGGAATCGGCGGTTATAAAAAAATACTTACGGCTTGTAAGGAAAAAGGGTATACAATACCCATCGTTGCGATAGGCGGAATTACCAAAAATGACATTCCTGAAATCATGTCAACCGGAGTTACGGGCATTGCTTTATCAGGAAGCATTCTGCGAGCAGAAAATCCTCAAGTCGAAACTCAATTGATTATAAATCTTATAAACAAGTATAACAATGAATAAATTAGTAATCGGAGGCAGGGAATTCAATTCCCGTCTTTTTGTAGGTACAGGTAAATTCAGTTCTAATCCGTTAATGGAAAAAGCTATCATCGCTTCTGGATCAGAGATGGTGACCGTTGCTATGAAACGTGTCGATATGCAAAACCCGGAAGATGATATCTTAGTGCACATCAATCGAGATCATATACAACTACTTCCGAATACATCGGGAGTCCGTGATGCAGATGAGGCAGTGCTTGCTGCACAATTAGCAAGAGAAGCATTCGGAACTAATTTTATAAAATTAGAAATACATCCTGATCCGAAATATTTATTACCAGACCCCATAGAAACACTGAAAGCAACCGAAGTGTTAGCGAAAATGGGATTTGTCGTATTGCCTTACATTCAAGCCGATCCGGTACTATGCAAACGGTTAGAAGAAGCAGGTGCTGCTACCGTGATGCCTTTAGGTGCTCCTATCGGAACGAACAAAGGCATCATTACCCGGGATCTCATTGAAATTATCATAGAGCAAAGCAATATCCCTGTCGTTATAGATGCAGGTATCGGAGCTCCGTCACATGCTGCAGAAGCTATGGAAATGGGTGCAGATGCCGTACTCGTAAATACAGCAATCGCAATCGCAGGAAATCCTGAGCAAATGGCTTTAGCTTTCAAACAAGCCGTAGAAGCCGGACGGTTAGCTTATGAGTCAGGACTCGGAGCTCAAAGACGCCATGCCGAAGCAAGCAGCCCCCTCACCTCTTTTCTAGATTAATTCACTTGATAAATAAAATACACGATATGAAACCTAAAAACGACATGAAAAATAGTTATCCGGGATCTGAAAAAGTCTATGTTCCCGGCAAATTATATGACATCCAGGTAGGCATGCGGAAAGTAAATTTGACCGATACGGTAAAAATCGTTGACGGAAAACGGATCACAAGGCATAATGACCCCATATATGTTTACGATACCAGCGGAGCTTATACCGATCCGAAAATAGAAATAGATTTGGAAAAAGGGTTGCCACGCTTGCGAGAATCATGGATTATAGAACGTAATGATGTCGAACGTCTTTCTGAAATCACATCCCAATACGGACGTTCCCGAATGGCAGATAAATCTTTAGATCCGATTCGTTTCAAACATGTACAACTGCCCTATCGTGCCAAAACAGGAAAAGAAATTACTCAGATGTACTATGCCAAAAAAGGAATCATTACCCCGGAAATGGAATACGTAGCTATCCGAGAAAATCTGCAAAACGAGATGCTTGGTATAAAAAGCCATATTACTCCGGAATTTGTCAGAGATGAAGTTGCCGCCGGACGGGCTATTATCCCTGCAAATATCAACCATCCCGAAGCCGAGCCGATGATTATCGGCAGAAATTTTTTAGTAAAACTAAACACGAATATAGGTAACTCTGCTCTCTCTTCTGGTATTGAAGAAGAAGTCGACAAAGCGTTATGGAGTTGCCGCTGGGGAGGAGATACTTTAATGGATTTGTCTACCGGAGATAATATTCATGAGACTCGAGAATGGATTATTCGCAATTGTCCTGTTCCGATGGGAACTGTTCCTATCTATCAAGCCCTCGAAAAAGTAAACGGAAAAGCCGAAGACCTCACATGGGAAATTTATAAGGACACTTTAATCGAACAATGCGAACAGGGTGTAGATTATTTCACTATACACGCAGGAGTATTAAAAGCTCATGCCGAACTTGTCGGAGAACGACTCACAGGAATCGTATCTCGTGGCGGTTCTATCATGACAAAATGGTGTATAAGTCATAATCAGGAAAATTTCCTATACACCCATTTCGACGAAATCTGTGAAATCGTGAAACAGTATGATGTTGCTTTGTCTTTAGGTGACGGCATGCGCCCCGGATCGATACATGATGCCAACGACAGGTCACAATTCCTCGAATTAGATGTACTTGGAGAATTAACCCAAAAAGCATGGGCTCATAATGTACAAGTCATTATCGAAGGTCCGGGGCATGTTCCCATGCAAAAAATCAGAGAAAATATGGACAGGCAACTGTCATCATGCCATGAAGCACCTTTTTACACTTTAGGACCGTTGACTACCGATATCGCTCCGGGATATGATCATATAACGTCTGCTATCGGAGCCGCGATGATCGCATGGTACGGTACAGCAATGATCTGCTATGTAACTCCTAAAGAACATTTAGGCCTCCCCAATCGCGAAGATGTACGCAATGGTGTTATCGCATATAAGATCGCAGCTCACGCAGCAGATATAGCCAAAGGTCATCCGGGTGCTCAGGTACGGGACGATGCACTGAGCAAAGCCCGTTTCGAATTCCGCTGGAAAGACCAATTTAACCTTTCCTTAGATCCGGAAAGAGCATTAGAATATTATAAAGAAGGCTCGAAAAACGACGGGGAATATTGCACGATGTGCGGTCCGAACTTCTGTGCTATGCGCATCAGTCAAAACTTAAACGACTGTACAAAATAAACATAAATGGAAAAAGTAACCGATTTTCGTCGATTGTTGTCAGAGTCTTTGTCACGTAAGATTATCGACCGGATTGTTATTTCCGTTTCGAACCATCCCCAAGATTTTATTCTGTTATTGCAATTAACTAAAGACAATGAAATAAAAATTGCATGGCGTGCAACTTGGGCATGTGAAAAATTATGTAAAATATATCCGGAATGGTTTGCCCCTTATTATGAACAACTGATACGGGAGCTACTGACTTCTTCTCACGATGGAATAAAACGATTACGATTATCTATATTATATCAATTACCGGTAACAGGAACATTTCCTGTTACCCTTTTCGATTATTGTATCAATCATATGCTATCTCCCGGTGAAAGCATCGCCGTACAGGCTCTTTGTATGAAATTAGCCTATAAATTATGTATGCAAGAACGAGAGTTATTATGTGAATTGAAAGTTTATCTGGAGAATGTCGAACCGGAATATTATTCCGTTGGTGTACGATGTACCCAGAAAAACATTCTCAAAAAAATCGATTCACTGCATAAAAAAGAAAGATAAGAATATGTTATTTTCTGAAGAATTAGAAAAATATTCATGGGATGAGATCACACAACAGATCTATGCCAAAACAGATGCCGATGTAGAAAGGGCTTTAAATAAAAAGCATTTGCAAATAGACGATTTTATGGCATTAATTTCTCCGGCAGCAGATAAATATCTTGAAAAAATGGCATCCCTAAGCCGCATGTACACCCAACAACGTTTCGGGAAAACGATACAGATGTATGTACCTTTATACATTACTAATTCCTGCACAAATCATTGTGTGTACTGCGGATTTCAACATGACAATCCGATAAAACGAGTCATATTGAAGGATGAAGAAATTGTCAACGAATGTAAGGCCATACGCAGAATCGGACCATTTGAAAATTTATTGATAGTGACAGGAGAAAATCCCCGTGACGCAGGTGTCGATTATCTTGAAAACGCTTTACGGCTTGCCCGCCCTTATTTTTCGAATTTGACAATAGAAGTAATGCCTCTGAAAAGCGAAGAATATTATCGACTGACCCGATCAGGGTTAAATGGTGTGGTATGCTTTCAAGAAACTTACAACAAAGATCGTTATAAGGTATATCATCCCAAAGGAATGAAATCGAAATTCGAGTGGAGAGTAAACGGGTTTGACCGCATGGGGCAAGCAGGAGTCCATAAAATCGGAATGGGCGTATTGATCGGACTGGAAGATTGGCGTACCGACACGACTATGATGGCCATACATTTACAATATCTGAGAAAACACTACTGGAAGACGAAATATAGTGTAAATTTTCCGCGTATGCGTCCCTCTGAAGGACATTTCCAGCCGAATGTAGTAATGACCGACAGACAACTGGCTCAATTGATTTTTGCGTATCGCATTTTCGATCATGATGTCGATATATCGATTTCTACACGAGAAAGCCCCAACTTCAGGAACAATATTACGACTCTTGGTGTCACATCGATGAGCGCAGGATCAAAAACCGAACCGGGCGGATATTTTACTTATCCTCAAGCTTTGGAACAATTCGCAGTCAGTGACGAAAGATCCCCCGAAGAGGTCGAAAAAGCAATCAAACAACAAGGATATGAAGTCGTATGGAAAGATTGGGACGAGATATTCGATAGATAAATTAAACGAATATGGAACGCTATAGCCGTCAAATTATGCTTCCCGAAATCGGGAACGAAGGACAAAAAAAACTCTCTGAAGCATCGGTACTATTAGTGGGTGTAGGAGGATTAGGCTCCCCTATATCTCTTTATCTTACAGGAGCAGGAATAGGACGTATCGGATTAATCGATGCTGATGTTGTTTCAGAAAGTAATTTACAACGACAAGTGCTATACACCGAACAAGAGATAGGATTACCGAAAGTAGAATGTGCGAAACGTCGCCTTCATGCTCTGTCAGGAAATATACAAATCGATACATATCAAGAGTTTTTTTCAGAAAAAAATGCGATGAGTTTAGTCAAGAAATATGATCTGGTTATAGACGGGTGCGACAACTTCGCTACACGTTACCTGATAAACGACTGTTGTGTTGCAACAGGAAAGCCTTATATATACGGAACAATCGGAGAATTTTTCGGTCAAGCGTCCGTATTCAATTATCAAGGTGGTATGACTTACCGAGATCTTTACCCCGACGAACAAGAACTGACCTCTAAGCCCCGCACAATAAACGGTGTCATAGGTGTAGTCCCCGGTATTATCGGATGTATAGAGGCTTCGGAAACCATTAAAGTGATCACCGGATGCGGAAAACCGTTACGTAACCGGCTGTTTACAATAGATGTCCTTTCTATGCAATCTGAAATATTGGAATTTTGACATTCTTTCATACAAAAAATCATCCTGCTCCACTATTTGGAACAGGATGATTTTATTTTTATCTTCGCCTCGAATATACAAATTAGATTTTCTCCTCTATGAAAAAAATTTTTCTTTTTATTCTATTGCTTTTTTCTTCCTCTTTCTTTTCTACAAAGGCTGATGAAGGAATGTGGGTACTCCCTCTCTTAAACCAACAAAACATATCACAGATGAAAGGCCTCGGATTAGACATCTGTGCCGAAGACATTTACCATCCGGACTCCACATCTCTGAAAGATGCCGTTGTGATTTTCGGAAGAGGTTGTACCGGGGAAGTCATATCCCCCAACGGGTTGATTTTGACTAACCATCATTGCGGATATAGTTACATACAGCAACATAGTTCTGTCGACAACGATCTGTTGACCAACGGGTTCTGGGCTAAAAACAGGGAAGAAGAACTCCCCAATCCCGGACTGACCGTCACATTTATTGACAAAATAGAAGACGTAACGGCTTATGTCCAAAACGAGATAAAAAAAGATACGTCAAAACAAGAGTTGAATTATTTGTCTGCATCATATTTGAACAGTCTCGCTGAAAAGAGAATCGGCAAAGATTTTTTAAAAAAACATCCGGGAATCGAAGTTACGATAAAACCGTTCTATGGCGGAAATCAATACTACATGTTCACTCAAAAAGTCTATCCGGATGTACGAATGGTAGCAGCACCACCTTCTTCTATCGGCAAATTCGGTGCAGATACGGACAATTGGATGTGGCCTCGTCATACAGGGGATTTTTCTATATTCAGAGTATATGCCGACAGTACGGGTAATCCAGCCCCGTATTCTGAAAAAAACATCCCCTTAAGACCTAAAAAATATTTCAATCTTTCGACACAAGGTATTCAAGAAAATGATTTTGTCATGCTCATGGGTTTTCCGGGACGCACTAATCATTATTATACTCCGGCCGAAGTCATCGAACGACGAGACATAGAAAATAGCATTCGAGTCGAGGTACGAGACCTTCGTCAACAATTAATGCTGGAAGAAATGTTGAAAGATCCGAAAATACGCATTCAATATTCCGGGAAATATGCCAATTCTACCAATAGCTATAAAAGCAGTAAAGGAATGAACAAAATGATAAACCAACAGCAACTTGTAACTCTTAAGGAGAAAGAGCAACAACAGTTGTTGGAATGGAGCAAACAAAACGACAAACCTGAATATAAACAGGCTGCAGAAGATATAGCAACGATTGTCAACAACAGGGCCAATCTAAAAAAACGCATGCAATATCTCAATGAAGCTCTATTTATCGGCATTGAATTCAGTCGGGTTCCTACACATCAAAGTTTAATTGAAAAAATGAAAAAATCCAGAAAGAAAATTTTTCCGGACTCGGCTATGCAGACCATAAATAAAGGGTACTCTAATTTCCGAAATAAAGATTACGCACCTGAAGTAGACAAGAAAATCGCAAAAGCATTATTGAAACTATATGCTGAAAAAATATCTCCGGAAGAGCGTCCGACATTCTTTAAAACAATAGACAAAAAATATAACGGAAATATCGATAGGTATGTCGATGAATTATTTGAAAAATCGATATATGGTAATCCCTCTCAATATGAAAAATTCAAAAAACATCCATCCGTTAAGGTTTTAGAACAGGACAGAATGATCGCTTTTGCCCGATCAATACGGGATGAAGCAAAAAATATTTCAAAAGCGCTAAAGCAAGATGAGATAAAAATAGCTAATGCTCAACGGACCTACATCAAAGGTCTTTTAGAAATGAACGGAGATAAACCCAATTATCCGGATGCAAATTTCACTATCCGATTAACTTACGGAAACGTATCTCCGTTAAATCCGGCAGACGGAATTTCTTGTCGTTATTATACTACTTTAGATGGAGTTATGGAAAAGGAAGATCCTGACAACTGGGAATTCGTGGTGTCGCCTCGTCTAAAAGAATTATACAAGAAAAAAGACTTCGGGAATTATAGTAGGATAGACGGTTCTATGCCTGTAAATTTTATTGCAAACACTCACACTACAGGAGGTAACTCGGGAAGTCCTGTAATGAATTCAAAAGGAGAGCTTGTCGGTATCGGATTCGACCGGAATTGGGAGGGTATAACCGGAGACATTCAATATCAAAAAACTTATCAACGCACCATTTGTACAGATATAAGATATATATTATTTATCATCGATAAATATGCAAATGCGTCCCATTTGATAGAAGAACTGAACATAATAAAATAAAGGAATCCAAATAATAAAAGAGCGATTTATTTTTGTTTACGAAAGATGAATCGCTCTTTTATTATCCCATTACAATTATTTTTTCAGTTTAATTATTTTTTCGACATTACTACCAGTCTTAACAATAAATATTCCATATCCGGGAACATTATCTTTATTAAAAGATGCTGCCGGTATAGAATAAATCTCTTTACCGTTTATATCATAAACTCGAGTTATATCTCCTGTTTTTATGTCAGAATAATTTACAGAATCTATACCAGAAATAATTTCTTCTAAAACAAACTCTCCCGCACGCTTTGTCAACATACATCCATTTGCCAATCCCGGAGTATAACGTATTTCTTTCCATTCACTCTCACCATTTTCAAGAAATGCCGTATAAATCCTATATGTTCCATCCGGCAAATCATCCGGCAATTTTGTATATAATCTAAAAATTGCAACCTTTCCGGGTTCAATCCCCTGTGAATAATCCTCTGTTTTCAATTCTCCAAAGTACCCCTCACCTTTGATCAGTACAGCAAATTTTCCAAAAATGGTTCTATCCGATTCATTACAAGCCATAGGTGAAACATCCGAATCTATATATTTGCCATATATATTAAAGCCACTAAATCCACTACTATTCGCAAGTTCACTATAATAAGGAATGTTCCCTTCCGAAGGTTTTGCGATACCAATAACCATATACTGCCCTGCACTATAAGACTTATCCGGCACTGGATCAAGTAACTTTATATTATACATACCGTCATAATCTCCACCCCACCCCCAATTTACATGCACCATGCCGTTCTCATCATACCCGTCAATAACAAAGGCATGAGCCGAATAATCTTCAGTTTGTCCTGCATACAATATCGGTCTTCCAGAATTCAATTCTTGTCGAATAAGTTCCATCCATTCATCCACACTATAATATGCTCTCCATCGCATTTGAGCATTTTCACTATACCCAAAATATTTATACAAAGCCGTACAAGCATTTCTCAAATCCGCACTACTTCCGCTTTGAGAATAATCCATATTTATAGCAACACCACAATGAAAAGTCAATGTGGCAATAATATCTGCCTGAATATCGGTATAATTATCATAATGATCCAACATTTGATTCCATTCGTAATAAGTATTTCCAAAGTCTGCCCCCAACAATAACTGTTGTCCATCATCTCGAATCCATTCATACTCATTTGTTCCTATACCCTTCTTAGGCCATTTATGATAATACATAATTTGTGACATAGCCGTTGCAACACAACCTGCAGGCATATTTCCCGATATAGATGAAAGGGGACATTTTTCATTAAAAGGCTCACGTTGACTCCATGTACTACTCATCAAATAAGGAACAGTACTAACAGAACTTTTTTCTCGAAAAAAATTTTCAACATTTGTTTTCTGCTTTGTATTATTTATTAATAAAGCATTTACAGTTTTCAGCCACCAATCAAGACCTTCAGGAATTTTCTCAGAAAACATAGAAAACGAATACCCTAAAACAGCATCATAAGCGTCATCATTAGCCACAACTACAAAACCTTTTTCATCCGAATATCCCATAATCGTAAGAGCATCCATCATCTTCACAGGTACTATATCCGATGCAGCTTTAGCTTTCGTTTCAGACCGTGTAAGTATAGCCGCTGCAACTTTTTGTTTTTGAGATAAAGTCCGTTCTACCCCAAATATACTATTAACACCCAATAGCAATAAAACCACAATAAAAATTCTTTTCATATTAAACCCATTATAAATAAAGACTTCCTCTACACTTTTACTATAGATTATTATATTCCATTTTGGGAATAATTCAAGATAATACATCATCCAATTAAAAGAAATGACTGATCCGTTCCTCTACCCAAAGGCTGACCCACCAATACATTATTAAATATTTTTAATATATCCATAATGTAAATATAAAATGTTATTAATTGCATTGACTCCGAATTTATCAACTTCTATATTTGCAAATATCTCAAAGGTAAATTTTTAGCTCCATTTATTTTTTTAATATAATAATAAAAACACACCTTAAATATTAAATAAACAAAAAAAATCAGACATCTTGGTTTTAGGAATATTCCAAAGCACATACACTCAAAGTTTAGAAAAAATGCAATGGTTCAACGAACCTGAAAAATGGGAAATAAAAGATAATTCAATTTAAGTACTGTAGTAACACATAAAACAAGTGATTGGAGTGTTAAAACACCGGATTTTGTGTGGATAAAAGCCGTCAGACGCCTCGACGCTGTAGAAATATTCTATTCGTATGACAATAAAACTTATACGATGATGAGGAACGCTCATTTACAAGATAATACTCCTGTCATGGTCGGATTAATGGCCGCCAGTCCGGACGGAAACGGCTTCGATGCAAAATTCGAATATTTTAAAGTAAAGCATCTACCCGACCAACGTCGTTTAAAATGGTTGGAAAATAACAAATAAAACCATCTCTGACATGAGCCTGCTTAAATTTCTTTTCCAGAAAATTTAAACATCGGGAATAAATAAAAGCAGCCGTTATTATTCCTATAATAATAACGGTTGTCATTTTAATATTTGCTTAACTTTCTATCTCACTCAGTTCAAGCCAACGCATTGTTTTCTCATCGATCTCATCGATAAGTACACTAATTCTTTTCGATTTTTCTAACAATTCATCATTAGAAAGAGTCCCTGAACTAAGTTCTACTTCAAGATTCGATTTTTCCTCTTCCAATCGGGGAATCAATATTTCCAGCTCCTCAAATTCCCGTTTTTCCTTAAAAGATAGACGACGCTTCGATGTCGTCGTTACTTCACGTATTTGCTTCGCTTCATTCTTCGTTTTTTTATTTTTCTCGGAAACTTCCAGTTTTTTTTGTTCCTCCATTAAATTCTTCCATTCTCTATAATCACTATAATTTCCCGGGAAATCCTTTAGTTCTCCATTACCTTTAAAAACCATCAGGTGATCGACAACCTTATCCATAAAATAACGATCATGGGAAACTACAATAACACATCCTTTAAACGATCTGAGATATTCCTCAAGAATGTTCAAGGTAACAATATCAAGATCATTTGTCGGCTCGTCCAAAACTAAAAAATTGGGATTGTTGATCAACACCGTGCAGAGATAAAGTCTCCTTTTCTCTCCCCCACTCAATTTATAGATATAGTTGTATTGCGTTTCGGGTGTAAAAAGAAAATGTTGTAAAAACTGAGATGCAGATAAACGTCGCCCATCTCCCAATGATATTTCTTCTGCTATATTGCGTACGGCATCTATTACTTTCATCTGCTCGTCAAACTGCAACCCGTCTTGACTGTAATAACCAAAACGTACAGTCTCCCCAATTTCTATTTCTCCACTATCAGGTTGCAATTGTCCCATCAGCATTTTAATAAACGAAGACTTTCCCGCTCCGTTATTTCCGATAATACCCATTTTTTCATAACGGGCAAAAATATAATTGAAATCTTCCAAGATTTTCACATCTCCAAATCGTTTTGAAAGATGCTTTGCTTCAAATATTTTCGATCCGATATAAGATGACTTTACATCGAGCTTGACATTTCCCATATCATGCTCCTGTTTGGCTTTCTTTTCAAGTTCATAAAAAGCATCTATACGATATTTAGCTTTGGAACCCCGAGCTTGAGGCTGACGACGCATCCAGTCAAGTTCGGTTCGCAACAGATTATTCGCACGAGCAACCTCTGCATTCTGCGCATCGATACGTTCTTGCCTTTTCTCCAAATAATAACTATAATTACCATTATATGAGTATAAAGACCGTTTGTCAATCTCCATAATCGAACTACAAACTCGATCCAAAAAATAACGGTCGTGAGTAACCATCAGCAGAGTAATGTTATTACGCTTCAAATATTCTTCGAGCCATTCTGTCATTTCCAAATCGAGATGATTGGTCGGTTCATCCAAAATTAACAGCTGAGGCTCTGAAATAAGAACATTTGCCAAAGCCACCCTTTTTAGCTGTCCTCCCGACAAATGTTCTATCTTCTGATCAAAATTATTAATTTTCAGTTGCGAAAGAATTTGTTTTGCCCTGTATTCATAGTCCCACGCTTTCAGGTGGTCCATCTGTTCTACCAATTCCTCTATACGACCGGAATCTCCCGATATCAAAGCTTCTTCGTATGCCGATATAACACCCACAACCTCACTATCGCTATGAAAACAGGCTTCGAGAACTGTTATACCCTCGGGAAAATGAGGATCTTGAGGTAGATAACCGATACGCAAATCCCTACGATAGACAACATTACCGGAGTCATAATCTTCTTTTCCCGTAATGATATTCAATAACGTAGTCTTTCCCGTTCCGTTTTTCGCAATCAAACCGATACGATCCCCTTCAAAAATCCCGAAAGTGAGATTCTCGAACAATACCAAATCTCCAAAAGATTTAGTCAATCCTTCTACCTGTAAAAAACTTATCATTCTTCTCAATCTTCTTTTAATGGGATAAAGGTAATCATTATTCGACATATTCTGGAGATTTGTTCGAAGTTATATTTAAAACAACAGGTCGGAAGAAAATGCAAAAAAAGAACCGACCAGATTACTTTATCAGAAAATTCTGACAGATTATCAATATATAATATAGGTGAAAAAAGTATGATCGAACAAAACAAATTTCCTAAAATCCTTTATTTTTGTAACAGACTTACTAATAGATTTCATGAATAAAAGGAAAATATTAATTATCGAGGATGACATAACATTTGCTCTAATGCTGAAAACATGGCTTTCTCGCAAAGGTTTCGATGTAACTCATACCGGAAATGTGGCTGATGCTCAGAAACAATTATCCAAAAGAGAGTTCGATCTAATACTATCTGACCTCCGATTACCGGATCAAGAAGGAATAATGCTGCTAGCTTGGCTAAAAAAGCAAAATTTTCCCGTCCCCCCTTTTATCATAATGACGAGTTATGCTGATATACAATCGGCGGTGCTGGCAATGAAATCAGGAGCATCAGATTATATTGCCAAACCTTTTAATCCAGAAGCATTACTAATCAAAATAAACGAGTTATTACAGCAAAAAACAGAATTATCTCCGGTCAATAACCATCAAAATGAATCTTCAGCTAAAGCTCCTGCCCCTCCACGATTCATGGAAGGGAAAAGCGAGCAGGCTCGTCAATTATACGAATATATTCGTCTGGTAGCTCCGACAGACATGTCTGTTCTTGTAAACGGAGCAAGCGGCACAGGGAAAGAACATATTGCACAAGAAATACACCAACTAAGTAAGCGCAAGGATAAACCGTTCATTGCGATCGATTGTGGAGCTATACCTCGAGAATTGGCTGCATCTGAATTTTTCGGACATGTCAAAGGATCTTTTACCGGAGCTTTAACAGATAAGACAGGAGCTTTTGTAGCCGCACAAGGTGGTACTCTATTTTTGGATGAAATCGGAAATCTTAGCTATGAAGTGCAAGTACAACTCCTGCGGGCGTTACAAGAAAGAAAGATAAAACCGATAGGTAGTAATCAAGAAATAACAGTCGATATACGTTTGGTTACAGCAACGAACGAAAATTTAGAAGAGGCTATTAATAAAGGTAATTTCAGAGAAGATCTATATCACAGGATCAACGAATTTACTTTGCGTATCCCGACATTGAAAGAACGCCAAGATGATATTCTTTTATTTGCTGATCTATTCTTAGATCAGGCAAATCAAGAATTGGGGAAACATGTAATAGGGTTTACTTCCGAATGTTCTGCTATCTTTTTACAATACAGTTGGCCGGGAAATCTACGCCAGATAAAAAACGTTATAAAACGGGCAGCTCTACTTGCATCGACAGACTATATTTCTTTATCTGAACTTCCACCAGAAATATACGAACATTCGGAAACCAAAACAGCAATGCCATTACGAAATGAAACAACAGAAAAGATCTTAATAAAAGAAGCATTAGAAAAAACAGGAAATAATAAATCCAAAGCTGCACGGCTACTTCAAATAGACAGAAAAACTTTATATAACAAATTGAAATTATACGGGCTCGAATAGTCTCCATTATCAATAATGGAAAGTGTAAATTGATTGTATATTTTACACTTATCTATCGTTTTATTATGAATTTAACATATATTATATATAAATCAACTATTTGGACAAAACTTTTCTCTTTTTCAAGAAAGAAGTTTAAAGAAAAAGCCTACCTTTGCAAAGATGGAATATAAGTAGAAGGTCAAGAGTTACCTTCTTACCAATCTTGTTATCCTTCTAAATACCTAAAACACACAAAAAACGCCGACACTATCCGTTACGATTGCAAGGCTCCTAAACATTCGGTCGGGAATGTATAGTCTTGCCGAGAGTAAAAACTCTCAGCCCTCTCTTTCACCATATATTTTATTATATAAAAAAGACAGGATCTTTACCTAAGTAAAGAATAAGCACAGCGCGACGCCCAAAATGAGCGTCGCGCTGTGCTTATTTTCTTCACGAATATCTATTATAATTCTCTCATTCGTTGACGTACGACTTCATACATCATGACTCCTGCCGCCACCGAAACATTTAACGACCCTATAACTCCCATTTGAGGAAGAGCAACCATATCGTCACATAACCGCAACACTTCTTTAGAAACTCCTGTATCTTCTGCTCCCATTACAATAGCTACCGGTACTGTATAATCGATATTAGTATAATTGACTACGGCCTTTTCAGAAGCTGCAATAATTCTAAATCCACTGTTTTTTAAAAATCGTACTGCTTCAAACACGGATGATTCACGACAAACCGGCAAATGGAGCAATGCTCCGGCTGAAGTTTTCACTGCATCGGCATTAACTGAGACACTTCCTCTCTCCGGTATCACAATCGCATTCACTCCGGCACATTCACATGTTCTGGCAATAGCCCCGAAATTGCGAACATCCGTTATACCATCGAGCAAGATAATAAAGGGATTTTTTCCCTCTTCATACAATCCCGGAACAATGTCATCGAGATGCTGATAAGTTATGGCAGAAATAAACGCAAGAACACCTTGATGATTTTTACGGCTCATCCGATTAATTTTCTCAACCGGCACTTTTTGTACCACGATATTACGTCCTCTGACAGCGGCAAAAAGCTCTTGAGCCAAATCACTCTGCAAATCTTTTTTTATTAATATTTTATCTATATCCTTTCCGGCCTCAACAGCTTCAATTACCGCTCGAATACCAAAGATCATTTCATTTCTTTCCATTCTTTAATTCTTTTTTATTTACGTAACAATTCACGTGCGTTAGATAAAGCAGCATCAGTCAATTCGACTCCACTCAACATACGGGCAATTTCCTCAATTCGCTCCTCTTCCGATAAACAATCGATTCGGGTTACCGTATCCAAATCGGTATCCGATTTATATACCCGATAATGAAATGAACCTTTAGACGCAACCTGAGGCAAATGTGTTATACTGATTACTTGCATATAACATGCCATATTTTTCATAATAACACCCATTTTATCGGCAATTTCTCCCGATACGCCGGTATCCACCTCATCGAATATAATAGTAGGCAATGCTACAGCTCCTGCAATCAACGACTTTATACACAGCATCAATCGCGAAATCTCACCTCCTGAAGCGACTTCGGCAACAGGCTGTAAAGATTGATTTTTATTTGCAGAAAACAAAAATTGCACTTGCTCTGCCCCATTTTCGTCTAAATCTTCTTTAGTTCTAAAAAAAACCTCAAAACGAAGGTTTGGCATTCCGAGAGGAGTCGCCGCTGAAACCAACATTTTAGAAAAGCACAGGGCGGCATCAGCACGCTTTTGCGATAATTCGTCTGCCATACGGCATAGCACATCTTTTTGTCCAGCAATCTTTTGCTCCAACAAATTTATTGCCTCATCAGAAGTATCGATCATTTTAAGTTTAGTCGCCAGCTTTCGTTGAATTTCCAATAACTCTGAAACAGTCTGAACACGATGCTTTTGCTGTAACCGATAAATGGCATCTAATCTCTCCTCCACCTCTGCTAATCTTTCCGGATCAATAGAAACAGACTCTAATCGGGTTTCTATATCTTCAGCAATATCCTTAAATTCTATATAGAGTGTCTCTAAACGATTTTGAAGAGACTCAACAGACGGATAAATCCGGTGTAAGGAGCGCACACCAGAAAGAATATTCTTCATTAAAGAAAGCCCTCCGATATTCTCCGATTCGAAATATCCAGACAAAGTATATAATTCGCTTTTAATTTCTTCGGCATGTGTAAGCATCTCCTGTTCCTGCTCAAGAGTTTCTTGCTCCCCGTCAACCAAAACAATTTCCTGAAGCTGTTCTAACTGAAAACGAATATAATCCTCTTCCTGACGGTTATTCTCATTCTCAATCTTTAACCGTTCAAGGTCTTTAATAAGTAACTTATATTTTTTATACTCCTTATGATAATCGCTCAAAATTTGGTCATTATGAGCTAACACATCAATAACCTTCATCTGAAAACGACCATCCCCTAAAAGCAAGTTCTGATGCTGAGAATGAATATCGACCAATTGATCTCCCAATTCTTTAAGCTGAGCCAAAGACACCGGAGTATCATTAATAAATGCCCTTGACTTTCCTGACGCCTGCATCTCACGTCTTAAAATACAATTTTCTGGATCATATTCCAAATCATTATATTCAAAAAACGACCGTAATGAATAGGCAGAAATATCGAAGAAGCCTTCGATAACCGCCTTTGTCACACCAGATTTTACAGCTTTACTATCTGCTCTTTGCCCCAATAGAAGAGAAAGAGCTCCTAAAATAATTGATTTACCAGCCCCTGTTTCTCCCGTAACAACTGAAAAACCGGGATAAAAATCAATATCTAATGCATCAATGAGTGCATAATTGCGAATAGACAATTTTCGAATCATAGTTATTCTATTAGCGACTTTCCTCGCGAATTGCTTTCAAACGACTGTTTTCGGTAGGATATATACCGATCAAAATTTTATAAATATCTTCTTTTTCTTGCTGTGGGGCTTTAGAATATATATTAATTACTTCATCCAACTTGCTGTCGCTGAATATAGGCAATACCACCGAAGTAGAAGATTCGGAACGAACCTCTTTCAATTGATTGATAGCCTCTGTTATTTTAGCTCGTCCTTTATCTGCACTGACAGTCATCTCGTCCAGACCTTTCCGATGATATGTGTACCACAATTGACGGAATAATGCAGTTCGAGGCTCAATAAAAGCCGACATCAAAGCATGACGATTACGATTACTATCAAAAGCTTTCCATCCGATTTCCATAGAAGATTGTCCCATCGCTACAATTTTTTCCGCCTTTTGGAAAAACACCGTTCCTCCTTCGGGGGAGAAACTGTCAAAATCCAATCCCAGAATCATATACACATAAAAATCTATCACTGCAGTAAGATTGCTCTCTAAGGTATTTTCATTATATACCAAAGGTTCATATTCTTGATAATTAAATTCAAATTCCGTATCCCTGAAATTAAGCATTGCCGTAGAATAGGACGCATTATAAACCGGACGTCTCGATTGCACTTGCAAATCGCATTTATACCGATTATCTTCCACTTCATTTACAGTAAGCAAAAAAGTACATTCGATACGCTCGTTATTAGAAATTTGAGCATTACTCCATTTCCGATTATTAATATATTCCGAAATAGCTTGTTCTAACGTAGTAAAAACCTGCTTATTGGTACCTTGTATTTTATCGCTGTTGACTTGTACCCGACAATTTAATTCTTGTGCCGACAAAAAAGACGACAAAAGTAAAAAACACATGATAAAAAAAGATACTCGTTTCATTCTTTATTCTCCTGTTATTTCATATATCCGGATAAAACCGATATTATATCAGATGCCACTTCTTTTTTAGGCTTAACTTCAAACGGTAATTTTTCCCCGTCCCTTGTTAATATCGTAACTTTATTCGTATCGCACCGAAATCCTGCTCCGGCATCCTTCAATGAATTCAAAACAATAAAATCTAAATTCTTCCGCTTCATCTTCGACCGTGCATGCTCTTCTTCATTATCAGTCTCCAAAGCAAAACCCGCCAACACCTGATTCTGACGCTTTATCTTTCCTAAAGCAGCCGCAATGTCCGGATTTGGCTGCAAACGTAAGACTATATCATCTCCCGAACGTTTTATCTTTATATCACTACAATGATCTGGAGCATAATCGGCAACGGCCGCACACATTATCGCAGCATCAGCACCGGGATATTCTCTTAATGCGACATCATACATTTCCCGAGCAGATTCAACATCAATTCTACGGATCGAAGAATGATATGCTTTTAAAGAGACCGGACCTGCTATCAAAGTAACTTCTGCCCCCCTTGCTGCACACTCTTCGGCTAAAGCAAAACCCATCTTTCCAGAAGAGTAGTTACCTATAAAACGTACAGGATCGATCTTTTCATATGTTGGCCCGGCAGTTATTATAATTTTTTTTCCTGCCAACTCTTGCTGGACAGAAAAAAAGTTTTCAATAATTGCAACAATCTTATCCGGTTCTTCCATCCGACCTTTCCCTTCAAGATGACTTGCTAATTCTCCAACTCCGGGTTCTATTATATGATTACCATACAAACGTAGTAAATCAAGATTATGCTGAGTGGACGGATGAGCAAACATATCAAGATCCATAGCTGGAGCGATAAATACAGGAGCTTTCGCAGAAAGATAAGTCGTTATCAGCATATTGTCGGCAATTCCATTTGCCATCTTTCCGATCGTGCTTGCCGTTGCCGGTGCAATAACCATCGCATCAGCCCATAACCCCAAATCGACATGGCTATGCCAAGTACCGTCATTTGCCGTAAAAAATTCACTTACTACCGGTTTACCTGTTAATGCCGACAATGTAACCGGTGTAATGAACTCCTTTCCCGCCGGTGTTATCACGACCTGAACTTCTGCTCCTTTCTTTATAAATGCACGCACCAAATATGCGGCTTTATATGCTGCAATACTTCCGGTTATACCCAATATAATTTTTTTCCCTCTCATCTCCAAAGCAATCTTTATCAGAAAAAATCTTATATAAAAAGCCCCAATATTCTCTTCACGCCAATTATTGGTAGAAAAAAATACCGGGCTTAACAATCTTATTTATTAAAGGCTCTCAATTTGATGCTAGTAATCACATTTTTAGTATTCAAAGTAAAATCACCTTGCATCATCCAGCCATAATATCCGATATCCGTTTTAAAAACTTCGGCAACAGAACGTCCTTTATATTTTCCAAAATTAAAGACCTCCTCACCTTTATCGTTATACACTATACGACCGGCAAAATCGACATTTTTATTATGAGTCGAAAATTCTGCAAGTGCAGCTACATCATTAGGTAAATTCTCATAACGATCAAGTTGTGACTTCAAAACTTCATAAGTAGCCCGTGTATCAGCCTCTGCCGTATGAGCATCATTTAAATCTTTATCACAATAGAACTTATAAGCTGCTGACAACGTACGTTGCTCCATTTTATGGAAAATAGTCTGTACATCGATCATCTTTCGCTTTGAAAGATCAATATCGACCCCTGCACGCAATAGCTCTTCGACCAAAAGAGGTATATCGAAACGGTTCGAATTATAACCAGCCAAATCGCACCCCTCAATTTCACGAGCAATCGTTTTTGCAACTTCTTTAAATGTCGGACAATTTGCAACATCAGCATCACTTATTCCATGAACGGCCGTCGATTCAGGAGGAATAGGTATTCCCGGATTAATCCGCAATGTTTTACACTCTTCTTTACCGTTAGGATATACTTTTAAATAACTTATTTCGACAATTCTATCGGTGGCAATATTAACTCCGGTTGTTTCCAAATCAAAAAAAACAATCGGATTTTTAAGATTCAGCTGCATTTAATTTCTTATTTGTTTAAAAATCGGTCAACATCATAGGCATCAGTAACATCAACAAATCTTCATTAGCCTGATTCTCTATTGGCAAAATAAGCCCCGCACGCGAAGGATCAGAAAGTTCTATAGAGACTTCCTGAGAAGAGATATTATTTAATATCTCAATAAGATATACCGATTTAAAACCGATACCCATAGAGTCTCCTGAATAACTGCAAGAAATGCTTTCTTCTGCCGATGTAGAAAAATCTATATCTTGAGCAGAAACGACAATCTGATTTTCACTCAACTGCAATTTCACCAAATTACTCGCCTGATTAGAAAATACGGATACACGACGCAATACATTTGTAAATAAAGCCCTGTCGATAATCAATCTATTGGGATTATTTTGAGGTATTACCGATGCGTAATTAGGGTAACGGCCTTCAATAAGACGACAATTCAAAACAAAATTCGATAATGTAAAGCATGCATTCTTATCATCAAAAGAGACCGTTACATCTCCGGCTTCTTTGGGTAAAATATTTTTTAAAAGATTTGCCGGTTTTTTGGGAAGAATAAACGATGCCTGGATTCCGGATTGTACCGAATCATTTTTACAACGAACCAACTTATGACTATCTGAAGCTACAAAAACAATATCCTCAGGATGAATATCCATACAGATACCATTCATTATCGGACGCAATTCATCATCAGCCGTAGCAAATATCGTGCGATTAATTCCATTCAACAATACCTGTGAACTGATAGAAAATGTTTTTGCCGTATCACTCAACGGAGATTTTTGAGGATACTCATCGCCATTCACACCAATAAAATTATACTTACCATTTTGAAAATACAAAAATATCTCCAAATTCTCATCATTGATCTCAAATGTCAAAGGCTGATCGGGCAATTCTTTTAACGGCTCCAACAAAATTTTTGCAGAAACAGCAAATAACCCTTGCCCTTCGGCTTCCAAAACTTCTATTGTGGTAGTCATAGTGGTTTCTTGATCCGATGCTGTCATGGTCAATGAATTACCTTCGAGCCGAAATAAAAAATTATCAAGAATAGCCATAGAGTTTTTTGTATTTATCACTCGACTGATCGCTTGCAAATGAGATAATAAAGCTGTGCTTGATACAATAAATTTCATGATGTTATATTTTATTTATTATTTCTTCTCAATCCCTCCGAAAAATATTTTTCCACAAATACGGAGTTCCTCTTTATAGTGAACAAATGTAATCATTTTTTAGAAAATCACTCTATCTTAAATTGAAAAAAGACATACGAAAAAAAGAAATCAGATTTATTCACTACATTTGTTTAGCATCGATTTTTATAAATTTTCTACTATGAAACTAGATCGGAAATATTTCTGAATTTTCATCGGAATCCTATCTACTATCATAATAATTATTGTCGTACCTTGTCTAAGTCGGCACATATGATTATCCCCACACAATATGCTACACCTGAAAATAATTTCCTATCATGCATGAAAGTGGAAAATATTTTCGAAATATCTAACAACTATAAGTTACTACGAAAATCAATCAATTCACAGTACAGAATTCCCAAATGCGATTTTCTACAACCTTCTTATTACAAAGAGACAATAAATATCATAATCTTACTTTATAAGCTACACCTAAAAAAGTATTCAATTTCTCAGGTGAAGTCAAAAGCATTTGTTCTTCACGCAACTTTAATTCTATAGACATCGACTTATCTAAACTACACTCAGCTCCGATTTCATACCATACACGTTCAGTAGCATTTCCACCTAAACGATTTAAAGTATTAAATACCTCTGCAGCAATAAACGGTTTCCAGTTACATTGTCTACCGATTATATAACTGAATTGTGCCCTATTACGCCATTTATTATTAGGATTCCGAGAAGCATTTCTGGTATAAGTAGACTCAAAACGAGACAAAAGAGATACCGACAAGTGAGTAAATGTATATCCTCCGCTTAATCCTAATTGATAACGTTGCCGATGTATTCGATATCCTGTTTCGGACAGCTGGTTCAGATAGCAATAATATACATTAGCTTTCAGATAATTTTTCCATATAGAATAATGCAAACCAACAATAGGCATATAACGTTCATAACGAGTAAAATTCTGATTTATCCACAAGTTTTGTTGCACTTGCGCACCAAATCGTTTTGTAAATTGCTTTTGTACAGTGATGCCGAACATCATCCCACTATCAAACTCTACAGCAGAAACACGATTAAAAAAAACAGCAATAAACACTATTATTAACGTTATTCTAAAACAAATAAATCTATTCATGATGATACGGTTCATTATTCAATATAGTCATAGCCCGATAAAGTTGTTCTACAAATATCATCCGGATCATTTGATGCGAAAAAGTCATTTTTGAAAGTGATATTTTCTCATTAGCAGCCTTATACACACGAGAGGAAAAACCGTATGGCCCACCTACAATAAAAACAAGTCTTTTAGGAACTACATGTGTTTTCCGTTCAATATAAGCAGCAAACTGCACAGAAGAATATTCTTTACCCCGTTCGTCCAATAAAACCAAATAATCTCCCGATTGCAAAAATTTAAAAATCTGATCGGCCTCTTTCTCTTTCTGCTGGTCAAAACTCAAATTCTTCATATTTTTCAAATCAGGTATTACTTCCATATCAAAAGAGATATAGTGCCTTAATCGCTCACTATATTCTTTAATTGCTTCTGAAAAATAAGATTCAGTAGTTTTTCCGACAACTAAAAGGAGTATTTTCATCTTATAGATATGATATTCCCGCTTTTTGTTTACATTTGCATTTAAGTAATAAAATCGATCCGGATATTTTCCTTTTTGGGGATCAAAGGTAATAAAATTTTACAGAAAGTTCTAAGGATTGACAACTCATAAAATAATAATGCTATGAAGCTAAAAGTTATTACACTATTGATTTTCGGTCTAATCATAACGGGAACTACTCTGTCTCAAAATATACCGAATGATATTCCTAAAGCTTTTAAAACCGGAGATGTTCAATGTCTCGAAAAATACATGGAAGATAAAATACTTCTAACTATATCAGGCATAAAACAACAATTGCCTCGTCCAAAAGCAAAAGAAAAACTATCAGCATTCTTTTCTAAAAATAAACCGACAGATTTTAAAACGATCCACCAAAGCGAACAAAACAACTCAGGATACATGATCGGAAAACTTACCTCTGACAATCATGAATTCAGAGTACACATTTTAATGAAAATAACAGATAAAAAATATATTATAAACCAATTAAGAATAGAAAATTTCTAATGGACAAATTAATTGATGATTTAATAAAATTGGCATTCGCCGAAGATATAGGCGATGGAGATCATACAACTTTGTGTTGTATTCCAGAAAACGCTATGGGTAAATCTAAATTACTAATCAAAGAAGAAGGCATTCTAGCTGGCGTAGAGATGGCTCAACGCATTTTTAAAGATTTCGATCCTAATCTAAAGATGGAAATATTTATCAAAGATGGAACAGCTGTTAAACCGGGAGATATAGCCTTTACTGTAGAAGGAAAAGTCAGATCCCTTCTGCAAACCGAACGTCTAATGTTGAACGTAATGCAGCGAATGAGTGGAATAGCAACCGTTACAAATAAATATGTAAAACGATTAGAAGGTCTTCATACCCGCATATTAGATACTCGTAAAACAACACCGGGATTGCGCATGATCGAAAAAGCGGCTGTAAAAATCGGAGGTGGAGTAAACCACAGAATCGGACTTTTCGATATGATTTTACTTAAAGACAATCACATAGACTTTGCCGGAGGCATAGAAAAAGCTATAACACGTGCAAAAGAATACTTGAAGGAAAAAGGAAAAGATCTGAAAATAGAAATCGAAGTCCGCAACATGGACGAACTCGAAGAAGTTATGCGTATCGGAGGCATAGATCGTATCATGTTAGACAACTTTACTCCTGAACTTACGCGTAAAGCTGTAAAACGAATCGGAGGAAAATACGAAACAGAATCATCCGGAGGAATTACTTTCGACACGATTAGGGATTATGCAGAATGCGGCGTAGATTTTATATCAGTAGGAGCATTAACTCATTCTGTCAAAGGGTTAGACATGAGTTTTAAAGCCTGCTAAAAATAAACTTTATGAAGAAACTGATCATCTCCTTTATTTTTAGTATTTGCACAATTGGGAATATATTCTGCTCTGAAATAGGGAAAAGAAGAGAACCTATTTTTCATTACCCGGGATATACGATCGAAAGCTCTGATAACGAATATAAAATCTATAAAGGAAATCCAGCTTTCTCTTCAAATTTGGTTTATACAATTGAGTTTTCCAACAAAAATTACAAAATATTTAAAGGTAGTTCTGCCTTCTCTTCAAATTTAATTTATGCAGTAGAAGCAGATAATAAAGGTTACAGAATTTATAAAGGAGATACAGATTTTTCTTCAAACCTTATTTATGCATTGGTATATACAAACGAAGGATACAAAATTTATAAAGGAGATCCTTCGTTTATGTCTAATTTAACATATACGGTAGAATACACAGATAAATATTACAAAGTTTACAAAGGTGATTCGTCTTTTTCATCTAACTTAATTTATTATATAAACCGTGAAGCATTAGACTTCTTCAACGAAAAGAAAACCAGAAAAGAGAAAGATATACTCGGACAATTTTGGTTTCAGCCTCAATTATTAAAACAAGGTAAACACTCCAAAGATTTACCCGATCTTCTTATTGATTCTCTATTAGATTCATTATTAGAGCAGAATAAGCCAAAATATTAGCTGTAAAAGTTGTTTTGATTAAACAATTTTTACAGCTAATATAAGTTAATCAACCAATAAAGAGCACTCTCTCATCCATATATATGGAAACTCCATTCCATAACAGACACCCTTTAATGTAACAATATCGCCTCTTACAATAGAATGTAATTTTTTAGCATCACGCAAACTAAATCCACAGAGAATTGCTGGTGCATTATCATAACCTAGAACCAATATAACACAATTGCTTTCAGCCCTAATCATTTCCACCTTACCTCTCAATACAACTTTTTGATATCTATAAGATTCATTCGCAGCATATTCATTGCTTTTAAAATATTCATAAAAAGACCTTACAGATATAGCATCTTTTTTCCCAAAATTATCAACAACATCTAAATTTTCCACTTTTTCTACAGAATCAGTTAATTTATTATCTACATGTAAACTTCCCAAACATTGTATAAGAGCAATTATACAAAAAAGTGACACAAAAAAAATACGACAACCTTTCATCATAATTTTAAGACAATATTAATAATCTTCCAACACCCTATAAGATAAATTACAAAATAAAAGACGTGGGCATTGTTAGCTTTATTTAAACCGAGGTTCTGGACAACCCAACTATATAATAAAACGAACAACCCACGCCCAACTATTTATACTACATGAGTATATACAGTGAACATGGACGTTAATTCATTTTATCCTATATAGTTTGAAACTGTCCAGATTTCAGTTTAAGGATAAACTAAACGTCTTCTATAAAAACAATTCAATCAAAGATTATCACGACTGAATATTAGCAAATGTACAATTTTAATTTATAACAACCAATCGAATAATTTCAGATTCCATTCTTAAATAAAATTTAACACTCGAAAAGCTCAAATACCAACTCACAAATATTATAAAAATAATAATAGATTTCAACATCGTCTCTATTCTTATCTTTCATTTCCTGTATCCACTTCGATTTTAAATTCCATAATCTGTGTTTCATTACAATTTCACCTTTATCGTCTTTCTTGTAATTTTTACAATATAGATTTTATTTACTGGTAATTTGACTTCTGTCCTTTGAAACTTCGTTTGCAAAGTTTCCACAAGAACTCCCGATTCGTCATAAATACAAACTTGTACTCCCAGCATACTATTTTCAATTACAATACCATTAGACGATGCAAAAATCTTAGTAGTCAATAAATAGTGTTCCGGTTGTCCCTGTACTTATATCATCAACTACAGTAAAGAAATTGGGCCACTCTCCTGCCGAACGATATACCGATGCTGTATTCTGAGGTACATGAAGTACAGCATAGCTATAAATTTCCGAAGGAAATACATCATTATATAAATATATAGGAGTCGGATTATACACTTATATATCATTCAAATTAATACATCTATTAAAACAATTATTCTCAATAGAAACACTCTCTTTGGGTATGGTCAGAGATGTCAAACCTGAACAATAAGAAAAAGCGGAATTCCCAATCGAAGTAACCCCTTCCGGTATCGTAATTGAGGTCAAGCTAGTACAATTAGAAAATAGCATAAGTTTTTTCATAGTCCTATATTATTTTAGTTAAATTCAAATCGCTAAAATCAAGTTATCATTGTAAATAAAATATACAATCTACCAACAAATTATAGTTAAATGCAATTTATAACACTATAATATATTCTTCTAATATAACAAAAATAATAGGTTATTTTTATTTCACAAATATTTACATAATTTATTCAATACAGAATTGATACTTTTAATTCGAGTGTTTTTACTACTCTGCTTTAATAAATTCCGTCTGCAGACAACGTAAATAAAGTAATCAATTCGGAGTGACGTAGCCGACAAGACGGATTTTAGGGTACACTACCGATTTTTTTATTGGTTTCTACTTTACTTTGATTAGGTCTGGATTTTATCGTTAGTGTGGCGTATATTTATTGGAGAGACTACTATTAATTCCTTAGAATCATATCTTTTTTATTAATTTGAAATACTGAATACGAATCTAAAAAAACTATACACAAACTTTTTGGGAATAGTATCCGAAGTGGAGGTAAGAGACAGAAAAATATATAGAGTACGTGTGACATGGCGATATGCGGAGAAGGGTCTCAAAACGGATAAAAAAAGGGGAGACGATCTTTTCTCGTCTCCCCTTCCTATCTAAAATCGGCGGCTACCTACTCTCCCACTTTTACGCAGTACCATCGGCGTGG